>Ga0210409_10000371_pt1 | contig 80852 bp, 68 predicted proteins | sample IncBWH17MmetaG_FD_161649 | JGI IMG/M metagenome (GOLD analysis project Ga0210409, IMG submission 161649) | Forest soil microbial communities from Barre Woods Harvard Forest LTER site, Petersham, Massachusetts, United States - Inc-BW-H-17-M | ecosystem: Environmental > Terrestrial > Soil >... | reverse complement strand
CTCAGAAGCAACGACAACGACAACGGCAGCGGCAACGGCAACGGCAAAAGCAACGGCAAAAGCAACGGCAAAAGCAACGGCAAAAGCAACGGCAAAAGCAACGGCAAAAGCAACGGCAAAAGCAACGGCAAATACAGGGATTCTTCGCTGCGCTCAGAATGACGACGTAAATACCGCTCAGAATGACGACTAAAAAAGACAACTGCAACAGCAGATCCCTACGGGATGACAAACAAAAGGGCAAACAAAAGGGCAAACAATAGGACAAGCAAAAGGACAAGCAAAAGGACAAGCAAAAGGACAAGCAAAAGGAGAATCAACGACAAGGACAACAGAAACAGCGACTGTAACAGTGGAACCTGGATTACACGGTGGTGGAGGCGATTTGGACTAATTTGTCGGCGGGTGCGGTGCCGGGGAGGTGATAGTCGGCTCGGGCCCATTTGCGTTCAATCTCGAGGCCGGGTTGTGGGGTGCGCGTGCCGTAGCGGAAGTTGCGGCGCGGTAAGGGTGAGTCGCCTTGTTCGGGAAGGACGGTCATGTTGACGGCGGTCTCCTTGAAGGCGGGTGTGTGGGTGTTGCGGTCGGTGAAGCTGCTGGTGAGTTTGTTGACGGGTTCATTGACTGAGTTAAGCGACATGTAAAGCTGCTTGCCCTGGACGCGGGCGGAGACGAGGACCTGCACGCGGACTTTACCGTGTGGTGAGGTGAGCTGGACGTAGCGACCGCTGGTGATGCCACGCTCGGCGGCGAGCTCGGGGGAGACCTCGACGAAGCTGGTGGGGGTAATGGCCTTGATGCCTTCGGTGCGGAAGGTCATGCTGCCTTGTTCGAAGTGCTCGAGGAGGCGGCCGTTGTTGAGGTGGAGATCGTAGGTGGTGCTGCTCTCTTCGCAGGGTTCGAGGTACTGGATGGGGAAGAAGCGGGCCTTGCCGTCGGGGAAGTTGAATCTTTCGGTGAAGAGAAGTGGTGAGTCTTTGCCGTCCTTGGCGACGGGCCACTGTAAGCTCTTGTAGCCTTCGAGGCGGTCGTAGCTGACGCCGGCGAACATGGGGGTGAGGCGGGCGGCCTCGTCCATGATCTCGGAGGGGTGGGTGTAGTTCCAGTGGGCGCCCATGCGGTTGGCGATGAGCTGGATGATCTCCCAGTCGGCCTTGGATTCGCCGAGGGGTTCGATGGCTTTGTAGATGCGCTGGATGCGGCGTTCGGTGCTGGTGAAGGTGCCCTCTTTTTCGAGTGACGGGCAGGCGGGAAGGACGAGGTCGGCGTAGCGGCAGGTCTCGGAGAAGTTGACGTCCTGGACGACGAAGAATTCGAGCTTGGTGAGGGCATCGGCGGTGTAGTTGGCGTTGGAGTCGGAGGTGATGGTGTCTTCGCCTTTTATGTACATGACCTTGATCTTGTCTTCGAGGATGGCGTCGATCATCTGGTGATTGTCTTTGCCGGTGGAGGTGGGGAGAGTGACGCCCCAGTCGGCTTCGAATCGGGCGCGGATCTCGGGGTCGTCGACTTTTTGATAACCCGAGAAGACGTTGGGCATAGAGCCGAAGTCGCTAGCGCCCTGAACGTTATTGTGGCCGCGGAGGGGGTAGGCTCCGGCGCCGGGACGCATGTAGTTGCCGGTGACGAGGAGGAGGTTGGAGAGGGCGGTGGCGGTGTCGGAGCCGCCGCAGTGTTGCGTGACGCCCATGGCGAAGAGGATGCAGACGCCGTCGGCTGCAATGATTTCGTGGGCGACGGTGATGAGGGTGGAGGCGGGGATGCCGGTGACGCGCTCGGCGTATTCCATGGTGAAGGGCTCAAGGGATTTTTTGTACTCGTCGAAGTTGTTGACCCACTGGTTGACGAAGTCCATCTTGGCGAGGCCGCTGTCGATAATGTACTTCGCTATGGCGGAGCACCAGACGGCGTCGGTGGAGGGCTTGGGTCGGAAGAAGATGTCGGCTCGCTCTGCCATCTCGTGTTTGCGGAGGTCGGCTACGATGAGGCGCTGGCCGCGATGTTTGTGGGAGCGCTTGACACGGGTGGCGAGGACGGGGTGGTTTTCGGCGGGGTTGCAGCCGACCATGAGGATGAGGCCGGCGCGTTCGATGTCGGAGATGGAGCCGGAGTCGCCGCCGTAGCCTACGGTGCGCTGAAGGCCCATGGTTGCGGGGTTCTGGCAGTAGCGGGCGCAGTTGTCGACGTTGTTGGTGCCGATGACGGCGCGGGAGAGCTTCTGCATGAGGAAGCTCTCTTCGTTGGTGCACTTGGAGGAGGCGATGAAGGCGAGTGCGTCGGGGCCATGGTCGTTTCGGACTTGCTTGAATTTTTTCTCGATGATGTCGAGGGCTTCGTCCCAGGTGATCTCGCGGAAGCTTTCGCCGTCGCGGAGGAGTGGCTTGACGAGGCGGTCTTCTGAGTTGATGTGGCCCCAGGCGAACTTGCCTTTGATGCAGGTGGAGATGCCGTTGGCAGGGCCGTGCATGGGTTCGATTTTGAGGATGTGGCGGTCTTTGGTCCAGACGTCGAAGCTGCAGCCTACGGCGCAGTAGGTGCAGACGGTCTTGGTGCGCTTGATGTGCTCGTTGCGCATCTCGGCTTCGATTTCAGAGAGGTTGAGGATGGGGCCGTAGCCGATGGGCGGCTCGATGCCTTTGACGACGTCGATCATGTCGTCGAGGGTCTTGCGCGGGAGATCGGTGAGGTAGCCTGCCTGGCCGAGCATGGATTTTTCCATGAGGGCGTTGCAGGGGCAGACGGTGACACAGTGGCCGCAGGAGACGCAACTGGAACCGTCGATCTTTTCTCCGCCATCCCAGAGAACGCGGGGGTGGGCGCTCTCCCAGTTGATGGTGAGAGTCTCGTTGACCTGGACGTTTTGGCAGGCTTCGACGCAGCGGCCGCAGAGGATGCACTGGTCGGGGTCGTAGCGATAGAAGGGGTTGGAGTGGTCCTGCGGGTAGGGCTTGTGGGTGAACTCACGCCGCTGGTGTTTTACGTCGAGCTCTCTGGTGGTGTTGTGGATGGTGCAGTTCTGGTTGTTGTTGTCGCAGACGGTGCAGTAGAGCATGTGGTTCTGAAGGATGCGGTCGAAGGCTTCGCGCTGGGCTATGTCTACTGTTTCGCCTGCGGTCTCGATGACCATGCTGGCGGTGACGGGTGTGGCGCAGGCGCGGGCTAATTTGCCGTCGACCTTGACCATGCAGGTGTCGCAGCTTTGGATGGGGCCCATCTGGGGGACGTAGCAGACCTGGGGGATGGGCTTCTGCTCGCCGGAGGCTGTGCGGCGATTGAGGAGGTCGATGAGCAGTTCGCCGGAGTGGGCGGGGACGGCGGCGCCATCGATGGTGAGCTGCATATTGGGGGAGTGATCGGCGGGAGTGTTGAGCAGAGATTTCATGGCACTCATGCTCCTTTGATGCAGGCCAGCCTAACAGATGATTCTTCGTGGGTCGAACGGCTGTGTAAATAAAGCGGCTGCTAGGAGGATCGTTGCGAGGGGCTTCCGAAGTGTTTTCGAATGAGCGCCAGGGCTTGATCGGGGGTTGTGATGTCGCCTTCGAGCTGGGCGTCTTCGGCGGCTTCGAGCATGGATTTGAATCTGGGGCCGGGACGATAGCCGGCGGCGATGAGGTCGCTGCCGGTGAGGAGGAGTTTGGGGGCGATGATTTCGGCTGGGGCTGATTCGTATTGTTGTTTGGCGAAGTCATAGAGGCGTAGGTCGCCGTGGGCGGAGAGGACGTCCATGCGGTGGAGGGCCAGGTGCTCGTCGAATTGGGGGAGGCGGAGGAAGCGCTTGAGGGTGGACTGGCGCATGTGGAGGATGTCGCCGAAGCGCATGTGATTTTTGACGAGGGCGACGATCTGGGCGGTGTCTTCGTTGGAGAAGCGCAGGCGGGCCAGGATGGTTTCGGCGATGCGGACGCCGACTTCGACGTGGCCGTTGAAGCGGATGCGGTCGTGGGGATCGTTGGGGTCAGGTGCGCGGTAGGTTGCGGGTTTGCCGATGTCGTGCAGGAGCGCTCCCCAGGCGAGGGTAGGTGTTGTGTTGGGTGGGAGCTTTTCGAGGAGGAGCATGGTGTGGACCCAGACGTCGCCTTCGGGATGGTACTCGGGCGGCTGCTGGACGCCGTGCATGCGGACGGCTTCGGGTAGGGCTTGCTGGAGGAGGCCGGTGGCGTCGAGAAGCTCGAAGGCGCGGCGGGCGTGGCCTTCGGTAAGCATGCGGGTTAGCTCGTCGCGGACGCGCTCGGCGCTGACCTGATCGATTTGGGTGGCGGCGTTGCGGATAGCGGCGAAGGTTTGCGGCTCGATCTCGAAGTCGAGTCGGGCAGCGAAACGAACGGCGCGGAGCATGCGAAGCTTGTCTTCGGCGAAGCGGAGGGCGGGGTCGCCGATGGCGCGGAGGATCTTGGCGGCGAGGTCGTGGCGGCCGTTTACGTAGTCGAGGGTGGCGGCTGTGGGGTCGCCGGTTTGTTCGAGGATGGTGGGGTCGAGGAGCATGCCGTTGATGGTGAAGTCGCGGCGGAGGACGTCTTCGCGGGGGTCGGTGGAGAAGCGGACGGCGTCGGGGCGGCGGCCGTCGGAGTAGGCTCCGTCGTGGCGGAAGGTGGCGACTTCGGTGGAGATGGCGTCGTCGTCGTTGTTTGGTTCACAGACGAGGACTACGCCAAAGTGGGCGCCTACGGTGAGGGTTTTCTTGTTGGGGAAGAGGTTGAGGATGATGTCGGGTGTGGCGCTGGTGGCTACGTCGAAGTCCTGTGGTTCGAGGTTGAGGAGGATGTCGCGTACGCAGCCTCCGGCGAAGAATGCCTGATGGCCTGCGGCGCGGAGAACCTCGACGATGTGGTTTGCGGCTGTGTAGTGCGGGTTTTGCTTGAGGTGGCCGGACATGCGTGTCTTCTATGATAAAGAGATGCGTGATGGTGGCGGTCTTATTCTGGGAATTGAAAGCTCGTGCGATGAGACGGCGGCGGCTGTGGTGCGTGGTGGGAGCGATGCGCTTTCGAATGTGGTGGCTTCGCAGATGTCGCTGCATGCGAACTATGGGGGGGTGGTGCCGGAGCTGGCTTCGCGAGAACATCTGCGGAATGTTGTGCCGGTTGTGCGGGAGGCGATGGCTCGGGCTGGGGTTACGTTTGAGGATTTGGATGCAGTTGCTGTGACGGAGGGGCCGGGGCTTGCGGGGGCTCTGCTGGTGGGAATTACTTTTGCGAAGGCGTTGAGCTTTGGGTTAGGGAAGCCGCTGGTTGGGGTGAATCATCTGGAGGGGCATATCCATGCGGTGTTGATGGAGGCTCGGCAGCGGGCGGAGGCTCCGATGGAGTTGCCGTTGCTTGCGCTGGTGGTTTCGGGTGGGCATACGCATCTTTATCTGGCACAACAAAAGCGGGATCTGGCGCGGCAGAGCGATGGGGCTACTTGGAGTTATCGCAACGTTGGCAGGACGGTGGATGATGCGGCGGGGGAGGCGTTTGATAAGGTGGCGAAGCTGTTGGGGTTGGGGTATCCGGGGGGGCCTTGGATTGATGTGCTGGCGAAGAGGGGGAATCCGCGGGCGGTGCCGTTTACGTTTGGGCAGATTAAGGTGCGTGCACTGCCGGCGGGTGTTCCGGTTGTGAATAAGAAGGCTCGTGGTGTGGGGGATGGGCTTGTCTTTGATTTTTCGTTTAGCGGGATTAAGACGGCGGTTCTGCGGTATGTGGAGACGCATGGGATGAAGGAGAGGATTGAGGCTCGGAGGGCTGCGCTGGCGGCGGATGATGCGTTGAAGCCCAGTTCTGAGGCTGTGGCTGCGTTGTGTGATGGCGAGACTTTGGATCTGATTGCTTCGTTTCAATATGCGGTTGTGGGGAATCTGCTTCGCCAGACGTTCGCTGCGGCGGAGTCGTTTGGGGCGCGGGGGATTGTGGTTTCGGGTGGGGTTGCGGCGAATAGTGAGCTGCGGGGGCGTTTTCAGGCGGAGGCGGATCAGCGGGGGTTGCCGATTGCTTTTCCTTCGCTGGCGCTTTCTACGGACAATGCGGCGATGATTGCGGCGGCCGCTTGGCCGAAGTTTGTGGCGGGGGAGTTTGCATCGGATGATTTGGGGGCTACGCCGCAGTTGCGGCTGGGATAGCCACAAACAGCGCTGTGACCGCAAGGAGCCGCGTATCAGCTAAAATCAACAGGGATTTCAAGGGAGAGATGTCTGCGCCGTGCCATGTGCCCGGTCGCGGCAGGATTGTGCACTTGGCAACGATGGAACTGTTCAACACCCTGGGCGGGAAGATTGAGACGCTGGCTCCCGTCGGCAGCCCCGCTTTGAGAATGTATTGTTGCGGCCCCACGGTCTATGACTATGGGCACATTGGCAACTTCCGGACGTTTCTGCATGTGGATGTGTTGCGGCGGTTTGTGCGCCAGCAGGGCATGGCAGTGCAGCATGTGATGAACGTGACGGATGTGGATGACAAGATCATTCGCAATGCCGCGGCTGCGGGTGTGCCGATTGCGGAGTACACGGCGAAGTTTGAGCGGGCGTTCTTTGAGGACTCGGATGCGCTTGGGATTCAGCGGGCTGAGCATGTTGCCTACGCTACGGCGGCTATTCCGGACATGGTCGATATGATCCAGACGCTGGCGGCGAAGGACATTGCGTATCAGGCTGAGGATGGTTCGTGGTACTTCCGGATCCATCGTTTTCCAGAGTATGGGAAGCTCTCGCGGAAGGACTTTGAGGGCATTGAAGACGGCGCGCGCGTGGATGTGGATGAGTATGAGAAAGACGCGGCGCGTGATTTTGCTTTGTGGAAGGCTGTGAAACCGGGCGAACAGAGCTGGGATACGGCGCTGGGTTCGGGGCGTCCGGGATGGCATATTGAGTGCTCGGCCATGGCGAAGAAGTTTTTGGGTGAGTCGTTCGATCTGCATGCCGGCGGCGAAGACCTGATGTTTCCGCACCATGAGAATGAGATTGCGCAGTCGGAGTCGGCCACGGGGCATACGTTTGCGCGTCATTGGATGCATGTGCGTTTTCTGCTGGTGGAAGGGCGGAAGATGTCGAAGTCGGAGGGGAATTTTTATACCCTTCGCGATCTTTTGCTGAAGGGGCATCGCGCCTCTGCAATTCGATTTTTGCTGATCTCGGTGCCTTATCGGAACCAGATGAACTTTACGTTCGAGAGCCTAACGGAGTCGACGAATGCGGTTGATAAACTCCGTACGTTTCATCAGCGGATGTTGAAGGATAGATTTGCAGAGGGGTTGAATCAGGAGATCAGTGCGGCCACGGCGAAGGCTAGTGCAGACTATACGGCTGCGCTTGCGAATGATCTAAATACAGCTCGGGCACGGGCGGCGATCTTTGATCTGGTGCGAGCGGCGAACTCTGCGGCAGACGCAGGTACGTTGCGGGCTGGGAATGTCGAAGAGATTCTGAAGATGATGGCGCTGTTCGACGGCGTGTTTGCAGTGCTGGAAGACAACGATGCTGCGATTACTCGCGCTGCTCTGGTGTGGGCCGAGGCTGAGGGAAGGATCAATGAAGCTGATCCGACTTTGGTGGCTACGCTGGCGCTGAGCGATGGCGATATCGACGCGCTTGTGGCCGAGCGGACGCAGGCTAAGAAGACACGGAACTTTGCGCGGGCCGATGCTATTCGGAATGACCTGTTGGCGAAGGGCATTCTGATTGAGGACTCGAAGGACGGAGTTCGGTGGAAGCGTAAGTAAGGGCTCGCCGCCGATTCATTGTTCGTAATCGAGTAAGGCCGGGAGATCCCGTCCGCCATACATTACGCGCTCTATCCTGACGGTGTTGTTCCGGATATGGAACAAGATTATGTATCGTCCAACAAGAGCCATGCGAGCATCCTCGCCAATCTCCGGCCGTAGCTGGTAGTGCAAAGGGTTTTGCCCAATCTGACGGAAGCGTGCGCGTATCTCCTGAATGAAGCTCACTGCTCTAGTGGGATTGTCCTGCGCAATGTAGTCGGCAATTGCTTCCAGATCGGCTTCAATGAAGCGGGAGAGTTCAACCTGCATGTTATTTGATGACTCCCGCAGTCTTTGTCATGGCCTGGTACTTGCGTTCGAGACGGTCAAGTACCTCCTCGACTGGAGTTCCGGGAGTTTTGTCTTCCCTTGCCTGTTTCCATAACTGACGCAGCTCTTCAATTCCCTGTTGCTGCAAATTGCGCTTGCGCATCCAGTCTCGTAGTGCATCTCTTACGACTTCGCTACTGGAGGCGTATTCGCCTGTATCGACAGCCTGGCGGACGAGAGACACCATCTCAGGGGGTAAAGCAATGCTGATTTTTTCGATGGCAGACATGGAGGGCGCTCCTTGGTAGGAATTATTCCTACCAAGGAGTTTAGAAATTTGAATGGCTGGCGTCAAATTATTAGTTGTTCAGCCCGCGTCGCAGGTCTCGGCGTTCGTTTCAGGAGTTTTCTTTGCGGTGATTGCGAAGAAGGCTATGACCTTGTCGAATGATGTCATGTTCAGCAGGACGAGGCCAAGTATGACGATGGTTACGCCGATGTAGGCGGTCCATAGGATGGGCTCGTGTGCGATGTATCCCCAGAAGAGTCCCCATATGGGTAGCAGGTAGGTGACTGCGACGACGTGGGTAGGTGGGATGCGCGTGAGCAGATCGTAATAGAGCAGATAGGCGACGCCACTGCCTGCAACCCCTAACAGAATTGCGGCGAAGATTGAGCTGGGAAGAATCACTGTCGGGTGTGATCCGAAGAGCGCAACCGGCAGGACCATTAGCCAAGCCAGGGAGAGCTGAGTAGTCGCAAGACCAATGGGGTCGAGACCCTTAAGCTTTATCTTTGCGATGACTGTAGCGATGGCGTAGCCAAGGCTGGCGAGGGCGATGAACATGACTCCACGAAAGAAGGGGGCGCCGCCGCTGTAGCGACCGGAGTCGTGACCATGGCTGAACACGACGACGAGGACGCCGCTAAAGCCCAGCAGGACGCCCATGATGGTGAAACGGTTGGGGCGGGCGCTTTGGACTGCAAGGGTCAGCAGAAGTGCCCAGATGGGCGTTGTGGCATTGAGGACGGCGGCGATGCTACTGGGTACCGTGCGCTCGCCTAGCGCGAAGAAAATGAATGGAATCGCGTTATTGAAGAGGGCAACGAGGAGCAGCGGTACGATGAGGCGGCGTGGGGGCAGAGAGCGGCCCTTGAGCTTGAGGACGCTCCAGAGAAACATTGCGCCAAAGCTTAGGCGCAGGATGGCTACCCAGGCGGGAGGGAAGCTGCGACCGGTGAGTTCGATGAGAATAAAGGAGGCGCCCCATACGGCTGAAAGCAAAAGAAGTTGAGATATATCGCGGCGGCTCATTCAATTCTCCGGGTGGACTACTTCATTTAGAGTGAGCGGTTGCGTTGGCGACTCTCTTTTTTCGCGATGCATAATGGCGTCCACGCTGAAGAGCGATGCGTTCACGGTGGAGAGCGCCAGCATTCCGGCTGACATGAGGTAGACCCCGTAGGAGAATTGCGAGAAGCCTGCGGCTGTCATCGCGGTTCCGAAGAGGAAGAGGAGTGCTGCGGCTCCGATTGCCGCGATACGAAGACGAATGCCGAGAAGAAGGCAGATGCCGAATGTGATTTCACAGAGAGTCGCCACAACCGCCAGTGCAGGTATGGTGGCGTGCGGCATGAAGGGGTTGAGCATGCCGGTGTAGGCGATGAAGTGGGTGAAGTCACCCCAGGCTACGCCGGCTGTTCCGTGGGGACCGAGGAAGCCGAGACGGTCGGCTACGGCGTCGAGAAAGGCTGCAGCGACCGGGAGCCGTAGCAGTGAGGCGATCCAACGGACGCGTCCGTAGGTGACGGCTAGGAAGAGGAAGGGCACAGCGTATGTCAGAGGGTATGACATGCTGGACCATGGCTGGTGCAGGCTGAAGTGGTTGAGGACTATCCAGATTGCCTGTGCGATCAGAGCCAGCCAGAGTAGAGCAAATGCGTAGGGTTTGTAGGGTGCGGGAGTCTGGATTGGAGCGTCGGCGCTCGGTTTCATCGGATCTCCTGAGAATCTGTTTAAAAACTGAAAAACTTAACACTGATTTGCACCGATGAGACGGATTCAAGGACTGAAAAGCACCGGCAACGGCGAAATACAGGGATCCTTCACTCCGTTCAGGATGACGACGTAAAACAAAGAACAAGCAAAAATCTCTCAACCGGCAGTTTTGAAACAGGATCTAGAATCTGCGGGGAGGGCTGAAGTTCGATCAGGCGGTGCCGTTGGCGCTGTCGGGTTTTGCGAAGACTAATGCGAGGAAGCGGGCCGGACGTTCGGTGCTGGCGTTTGCGGAGACCTGATGCACGCTGTTGGGTGGCTCGTAGAAGACCTGACCTGCGCTGTAGGTTTTCTCAGCGGAGCCCTGAAGCTGAAAGCGGACTTCACCTTCGAGAACATATCCGATAACGAAGCCGGGGTGACGGTGAGGCCGGGAGTATCCGCCTGCGGGGTAGTTTACTTCGGTGACAGTGACGGTCCAGTGATCGAGCGGGATTGGCGGCAGTTCGTGTTCGAATATAGCGTTTGTTTGCGTCGACTGGCCTTTGGAGCTACCGAGAACGCTGGAGCCGAGTACCGCCATCCCTGTTTTGAAGAGCCCTTCTATAACGTCACGCCGGGGAATCAACATGCGTTGACGATAGGCCTATAACGGACTTGCTGGAAGGTCCATTTTCTAGATTTTCTATAGGCCACTTTGTCTAAAACGGAATGCCGTGCCTTGGGCTATTTGAACCTCTATCAATACTTTTCGAGCAGGGCGGCGAGCTTCTGCATTCCCTGATCGATGATGCGCGGTTCGAAAGCGGCGAAGCCGAGGAGCAGGCCGCGGATCTTCGGCTTGCGTAGAGTGAAGCGGTCGAGGCCTGAGGCGTCGATGCCGTTGCGGGCGGCCTCGCGTTCGAGGTCGATTGAGTCCACGGGCGCTTTGTAGAAGGCGGCTGTGTTGAGGCCAGCCTGGATGCCGGAGAGGCGCAGTGCGTCGCCGAAATGCTTTTCTGCGGAGCTGTACAGCGCGCCGAGCCGTTCCGCGTAGGTCTCGCGCATGCGCCGGAGGTGACGGCCCAGATGGCCTTCGGTGATGAACTCGGCGAGGACGGCCTGGTTGATGGTGTTGGCCCAGAGATCGGTTTCGAAGCGGAGCCTGAGGAGCTTGTCCATCAGGCGATCGGGGACGACCATGTAGCCCAGGCGCAGGGAAGGGAAGAGGACTTTGTTGAAGCCGCCGATGAAGACGACAGAGCCGGCTTCGTCGAGACCCTGCAAGGCGGGGATGGGTACGCCAGTGAAGCGGAACTCGCTGTCGTAGTCATCCTCGATGATGGTCGATCCTGCCGAGCTGGCCCAACGCAGCAAGGCTATTCGGCGCTCGAGGGTCATCGTGGAGCCTAAGGGAAATTGATGGGCTGGAGTGACGTAGGCGAGTTTCGCGTAGGGAGAAAGCTGCCTCCCTGTGGCTACGTTCATGCCGTCGGCGTCGACGGGGACGGGGATGATATTGGCGCCGGTGTTTCGCAGGGCGCGGGCGGCTCCGAAGTAGCCGGGGTCTTCTATCCATGCGTCGTCGCCGGGTTTGAGGAGAAGCCGCATCATCAGGTCGAGCGCCTGCTGGGTGCCGGTGACGACGACCACCTGGCTGGCGGAACAGTGAACGCCTCTCGATGTGCCGAGGTACTCGGCGATGGCGTTGCGGAGCGGCGCGTAGCCTGCGACGTCGCCGCTGCCCAGCAACGACTTGGTTGCGTGCCTTAATTGCCGCGAGGTGAGGCGGGACCAGACATCGATAGGGAAGAGGCCGACTTCGGGGTCAGAGGCCTGGAAGGGACGCAGGCCCTCTCTTGTGATTGGCAGCGGAGCGAAGGTCTTGAGGGTGCAGACGTCTTCCGATAGCGCGAGGTCATCGGGAAGCTTCTCGTTGACCCAGGTGCCTGCACCGGTTTTGCTGGTCAGGTAGCCTTCGTCGCGCAGTTGCTCGATGACCAGCATGGCGATGCCGCGGGAGACGCCGTGCTGGAGGGAGAGGTCGCGGGTGGAGGGCAGACGGACGCCACGTTTGAGACGGCCGTCGAGGATGGCGGCGCGAAGCTCGGCGTAGAGCCAGTCGGTGAGTGTGGTGTCGGCCGATCTGGAACGGAGAGGCAATTCCAACGAACTAATGGACTTCGCCATGGCATAAGCGTACCTGATTTGCTCGGGGGAACTCCTGGCGGCGGAGGGCGAGTGAATCTTTACTTTACTTGAAGCATCTTTATATCAAGGTAAATGCGTATGACGAGTAGACAGAAAACAGAGGCGGATACAAGCGGCGTACATGTCTTCCTGGTGATGTGGAAGGCTACTCGCGTGTTGGAAGCGCATGGCCACCGCAGTATCGCAGGACTTGATATGGGCCTGAGTGACTTTGGGGTTCTGGAGGCGCTGCTGCATAAGGGGCCTTTGGCGATCAAGGATTTAGGCGCGAAGGTTCTGCTGACGAGCGGATCGATTACGACCGCGATTGATCGGCTGGAGCGGCGAGGGTTGGTAGAGCGCGGGAATGATGAGAATGACCGCCGCAGCCGGATTGTGAAGCTTACGCCACTGGGACGGCAGACGATTCGCAAAGCCTTCGCGGAACACAAGATTGCGATGGAAGAGGTTGTTTCGGGATTGCCTGCGGAAGAGCGTGGCAGATTGATCGATCTTCTTCGCCGGCTGGGTCAGGCGGCGGAAGAGCAGTTGAAGGTGCAGAAGAGAGTCGGCGCGTCGAAGCGCCGGAAGGAGAAGTAAATGACGACGAAGAATGTACTTGGAGTGTATGGACCGGGGTCGGATCATTGGGTCGGTGATGGCTTTCCTGTGCGGAACATGTTTCCGTCGAACGGTGTGAACCGGGAGATCAATCCGTTTCTCATGCTGGATTATGCGGGGCCCAGCCACTTTGAGCCTTCAAAACGAGCGCATGGTGTTGGCCAGCACCCGCACCGCGGTTTTGAGACGGTGACGATTGCTTATCAGGGCTCGGTTTCGCATCGCGATTCTGCAGGGAACTCGGGAACAATCTATCCGGGTGACGTGCAGTGGATGACGGCTGCTTCGGGCGTTGTGCATGAAGAGATGCATGCGAAAGAGTTTGCCGAAAAGGGCGGAACATTCGAGATGGTTCAGCTTTGGGTGAACCTGCCTAAAGCTGTCAAGATGTCTGCGCCACGCTATCAGGGGATCACTAAGGAGCAGATTCCAACGGTGGCGCTTGGTGCGAGTGGACAGGCTCGGATTATCGCTGGCGAATTGGATGGTGTTAAGGGACCGGCGACGACTTTCACTGCGATCAATGTCTTCGATGTGCGATTGAAGGCGGGTGATGCGGCGAAGTTGTCGCTGCCAGATGGACATAATGCTGCGGTGGTTCTGCTGCAGGGAGACGTTGTGGTCAACGGATCTCAGGCGTTGCGGGGAACTGCTCAGATTGCGCCGTTGAGTGCTGACGGCGAGAGCATTACGCTAGAGCCGAAAGCGGATTCGACGCTGCTGGTGCTGAGCGGCGAGCCGATAGATGAGCCGGTTGCGAGCTATGGTCCGTTTGTTATGAACACGCAGGAGGAACTTGTTCAGGCCTTTGCAGATTACAAAGCGGGGCGTATGGGACAGTTGAGCTAATTTGTTAGCTAGGGTTGAGGCACGAACGTTGTTTGCGTTCGTGCCTTTTCTTTTTCATCGTGCAGTTCTTTGCCTTGGTTGGTTTGCCGGGCTAGGATTAAGGCTATGGTGTCTCGGTTCGCTGTGTTCGCTCTGTTTCTCTCCTGTATTCATGCTGTTTCACAGACCGCTGCGCCAGCAGATCCGCACTTGCCGAAGATCTTTCGCGATACGGCGCTTGCTGTTACTTACGCCTATCCGGGCGAATTTGTTGCGGAGAAGGTGGTTGCACCGCCGAAGGCCGACCCTGCGAAGCCGCAATGTGTACAGTCGACGTTGACGGGAGGATCGACTGACAAGCTTGGAAGCTCTGTCTTTGTATTGTCTACGATGGACGATTCTTGCCCGGGAGTGCTGCAGGGTGCGTCGCGGCAGTTGGGATCGTTTACGAAAGAACAGATTCTGCGGCAACTCAAAAGCTACGGCACGCCAGTGGTGACGCAGGAGCCTGTTCGCTATAGCATCGAGGGGCACCCCGCGGCGGTGACGATGGGGTCGGCTCAACCTGACGGAGCGCAGGCAGGCAAGACGCCGGTAACTACCTATGCCGCAAAGGCTTGTGTGCTTGGAAATGTTGCGGTGAAGGCAACAAAGTCCGAGCCAGCGCAGCCGACGAAGCATGTGCTCTGCTTTGATTTCACGACGCAGCACAAAGACCTGCTACCACTGATGCTGGGCTTTACGATTCAGTTCGATGAGGGAAAACCGCAGTCGCTGGTGCCAGGCAATATCCTTCGGTAGATTGCTTTAGGTATACTTCCGGCACGGTGGAGTTTCCCATGAAACCTCAGCATTTGACCGAAGCCGACCGTGTTCCGCGAGTTGCAGGTGTGATGTGCCGATTCAAGAGCCATCCGATGCCGCGGCGCTATCTCTGTGTATTGCCGAGCCTTTCGCGTCCTAACCTCTTCTCCGGCGACTAGAGTAGTCCTCAATTCTCCATAGCGAACGCTGTATTCCTCTGTGCCTGGTCACGGAGGAACGGCCGTCTCTTTCAAGAGATGTCTCCATCACCCGCACCTAGTGCCGCTAACTAAGGAGAGACACATATGAGCACTCTAATTCAGGAGCATGGCAGAATTGCCAGCGAAGCTACTTATGCAGAGTTCGGCCCGAAGCTGAAGACCGTAATTCCAGGAGTGAAGGCGAAAAAGATTGTCGCCGATGATGATCGGCTTATGTCGCCGAGTTATACACGCAGCTACCCTTTGGTCGTTAAGCGCGCGCGTGGATTGCGAGTCGAGGATGTTGATGGGAATGAATTTCTCGACTTCGCAGCAGGCATCGCCGTTAATTCAACCGGGCATTGTCATCCAGAGGTGGTGAAGGCGATTCAGGAGCAGGCAGGCGAATTTCTGCATATGTCGGGAACGGATTTTTATTACGAACATATGGTTCAACTCGCTGAAAGATTGAGCGCGGTTGCTCCGATGGCAGGACCGCATAAGTTTTATTACGGCAACTCGGGTGCGGAGGCGGTGGAGTGCGCTATGAAGTTGGCGCGGTATCACACGGGACGTCAGAACATCATCAGCTTCTTCGGGGCCTTTCATGGGCGGACGATGGGTGCGTTGTCGTTGACGGGTTCGAAGCCGCAGCAGAAGAGGCGGTTCGCACCGTTTGTTCCCGGTGTTCATCACGTGCGCTATCCCTATGCCTATCGCGGATGTAGTGGCGGCCCGCAAGAGGAAGAGGCGTTTGCTTTAGAGTGCGCGCGGTACATCGAAGAGAAGCTGTTTAGGACGATTCTGCCGCCAGAAGAGGTTGCGGCGATTATTCTCGAGCCGATTCAAGGCGAGGGTGGCTATGTTGTAGCGCCGGATATTTTTTTGCGTGAGATACGTAGCATCTGCGATCGCCACGGCATCATGATGATTGCGGATGAGGTGCAGTCTGGCGCCGGAAGGACGGGGAAGTGGTGGGCGATTGAGCACTCGGGTGTGCAGCCTGACATTGTGTGCATTGCGAAAGGCATTGCCAGTGGTATGCCGCTCAGCATCTGCATGGCGAAGGCAGAGATAATGGATTGGGTGCCTGGATCGCATGCCAGTACGTTTGGAGGAAATCCGGTGTGCATCGCTGCGGCGCTGGCGACGATGAATGTAATCGAACGCGAAGGACTGCAGAACGCTGCGACTGTAGGTGGGAAGATAATCGAGCGTCTGCGGGGGTGGATAGCGAAACATCCGACGGTTGGCGATGTTCGTGGTCGGGGTTTGATGATCGGGGTTGAGATGGTCAAGGACCAGCAGTCGCGTCAGCCTGTTGGTGCAATGCGCGATCGGATCGTAGAGCTGGCATTTGAGCGCGGATTGCTACTGCTTGGTTGTGGCGAGACTACAATTCGCCTATGTCCGCCGTTGATCGTCAAGCAACAGGAGGCTGATGTTGCGCTGGATATCCTAGAGGAGTGTGTGATGCTCGCGGCGAAGGGCTGAACATAGTCAGAACACAACAAAGGCGGCATCCATTTTTCGGAGTGCCGCCCTTTGCTGCATTGCTGGTTTGCTTCGTTAGAAGTTGAAACTTACCTGTCCGGTGAAGGCGCGGGGTGAGACGTAGTGGGTTCCCGAGAAGGTGGAGAGGAAGTTATAGAGGGCGTATTTGTTGGTGAGGTTTGTTGCGGTGAGACGAAGTCCAACCTTGTACCTGTCGCCATGCAATAGGTTGTCTTCTCCAAGTGCGAGATCAAAGAGGTTTCTTGGGGCGATTCGCGCTGGGTTGCGGTCGTCATCCGAGGTGTTGGGCCTGGGAATGCTGATGAGAGTTGAGGTTAGACCTGCAGCATCGCACTGGGTGAAGCCGGAGGTGGGCGTGGCTCTCACGCCGTCGCAGGCTAGTCCTGCCTGAGACTGCTGATCGGGCGTAAGGCCGCTCAGGTCAATTCCTGGCTGACCATTGGGCAGGGTGATGGAGGTGTTTGCGCAGCGGGTGTTGGCGCCGATGACGTTGTAACAGGGCACCGAACCCGCGACGAGGCCGCCGTCATAGCGCCAGTTGAAGCCGAACCAGGTGCTTTTGCGGAAGGGCAACGTGTATTGCAGGTGCGTGGTCTGGTTGAATTTTTCGTCGTGATCGATGCGGAACGGCAAGCCGCCAGGTGTGCTGACGGTTGCGCCTACGCCGCCGATCTGCGGATTGAAGAAGCGCGCGGCTACCGACGACATGACGACGAAGGCGCTGATGCCATGCGTCTCGGGAACGCTTACGCGAAGAGCAAACCCCGGAATCTTCGAGTTATGCCATTCGATGGGGAAGGTGATGGGGGTTGCGCCCAGCACGCTGAAGTCATAGGCGTTGTGTGTGTACTTCCAGATGTAGTCTCCGCTAAAGACTAGATGCTTGCCGAACGCCTGCTGGAGTCCGGCGTGAAACTCGTTGCGGAAGCCGGGATTGAAGGGCGCTGGAGTGCACTGTCCGAGCGTCTCGAAGATTGCCTGGAGTACAGGATCGACGCAGCCTTTCACGGATAGGACCAGGTTCTCGTTGAAGGGGGTCTCCATGGCTCTTGCGTAGGAGGCTCGCAGTACGGTGTTGGTCCCTTTGACGGTATAGGAGAGGCCGACGCGTGGCTGGGCCTGGCGCTGGACGGTGAGACCGTTGTAAAGATCACCGCGGATGCCGACGTTGAAGAGCCAGTTGCCGGCTGTGATCTGGTCCTGAACGTAAAGTGCGAGCTGCTTTACGTCTGTCTGGCCATGCCACGCGTAGATGCTGCCGCCGCGGGTAAGGTCATACGGTAGAAGGATCGGGTTGAAGCCTGAGTTTGGCTGGTAGCCGAGCGTGGAAGGGCACTGGCTCGGGTCGTTGAAACCGTTGACTGGGTTGCTGTTCGCGTCGAGGCAGGGTGCGTTCAGGGTCGGATCGACGACGCCGATGCGGTTGTTCTCGCGAAGGAAGGTGTGTTGATAGACGGCGCCGACCTTCACGTTGTTGATGCCCTTGATGTAGGAGAGATCGGTGCGCAGACCTGCGTTGGTCAATGTACGGGTCTGCCCGACGGTCTCCTGTTGGATGGGGCCGAGATCGGCCAATGGATTGTTGCTGGGGAAGTAGTTGAAGGCGTCCCTGCGCACGAAGGCGCCGAAATTGAAGATTGTGTTCTTATTGGCAATACGCGTGTAGTTTGGGGCTATGTTGAAGGTCTCGATCTTGGAGCGCTGGTCCGCGGCCCCGACCGGGTTGCCAAACTGATCGAAGACCGCGGATGTGTCATAGGAATTCGGCGTCTGGAACCAGGAGCGGGTGTACTCCAGGTTGGTGTGGATGGAGTTCACGTCCGAGAACTGGTAGTCCACGCGATCGAAGATATTTTGTTGGTTGCCCTTACCGTGCAAGATTTTGAATTCAGGGCCATCAAGGAAGCGGCCGGTATTTAGTCCGCTGACCGCGATGAAGTTGCCCCATTTTTCGCCGCCGTAAGCGAGATCGCCTTCGCCGCTCGCGGAGCCGAAGCTTCCGTATGAGGTGCTGATACTGCCGTGGGGCGTCGTAAAGCCCTGGCCGGAGCGGGTGGTGGCGACAATGACGAGGCTGGTTTTGTCACCGAACTCAGCGGGCGGCGCTCCGCTGATGACAGTGAGCGACTGCACTGCTTCGGTGGGGAGCTGGTTGGAGAACACCTTGCTCTGCTGGTCCGTGATCGGTTGTCCGTCGACCGAGAAGGAGTTTTGGGCGTGATCGCCGAGGCCGTGGAAGAGGCCGTTGGAGTCGGCGGCGACGCCAGGTGAGGCCAGTGTCACAAGCGAGCTTAGTGAAGACGATTGGCTCTCGAGTGGAAGGCGATCGATGATGTGACGGTCGATATCGGTGTGGGCCGTCGGGTCGTTTTCGATCAGGTCGGAACCGGTTTGAACCGTCACGCTGGTGGAACTTGTCTCGACGCCTAGCTGAATCGAAACTTGGACAGGGACACCGGAGGTAATGTCTATCGATCGAGAGGAGGCACTGAAACCGGATTTCTGGAGAACGACACGATACGGGTTGAACGGAATGTTGTAGAAATGAAACGTTCCGGTCGCGTCTGTCTGCGTTGTACGTTCGTATCCGCTGACAGGATTCACAAGCTGGACAGCTGCGTCGGGTATAACCGCTCCGGTTGGGTCGGTGACGGTGCCGGTCAAACTGCCGGAGGTGCCTTGTGCCAGTGATCCGGTGACAAGCAGAGCTAATGAAAAGAGGAGTAGCGAAAATCGATTAAGAATAGGCCTGCACATGGTGAAAATAACTCCTGTCGAGCTCAAACGAGCCTCGTGCTGAAAGTGCTGGCGTGTGCCGATGAGGACACTAAATCGCAGGTAAGTCAGTTTTTAAATTGAGTGAAGGATCCCTGATACCTGCAAAGACTAGGCAACGTTCTGGTCAGCAGGGGGAGGACGGCTCGCCATTTCAAATCGCCACCGGAAGATTCGTTGGGCGTCGGCCGCGACAGAGTCCAAGGCCTGGAAGTGCAGCATTGGTTCAGGGATAACGTGCAAGGGCACGGGCAAAGCCGAATGCATAGCCACGCAAAGTGGGCAATGGTCGTCAGAAGCTGGACCGTTGCCAGGAGTGTTCTGCCTGGCGGAAGAGGACTGGGCGTGCACGTGACAGGCCTGTACCGTACTCATCACGCAAACTACAAGGACGCATGCAACGGCAATCAGGCGCAGCCATAAGGGCCACTGCCGATCGATAAGTCCGCGTTGCAATAGAGTTCGCATTGATTCCGGTATTCCTACCTGTCTAGCATACTCCGACAACCGAGGCCGAAACAGCGGCTGCCATCCATACGGCAGCGGGTGCGTCTAAATGTGGGACGATAAACTATCGAAACTAGTCTATGAAGAAGACGAATCGTCAATGTGTAAAGTTTATGGCCGCCCGAATTTTTTTCGCCGCCGGGCTGGCGCTTTCTGCCGCGGCCCAGAGCCACAAACCGCTTCCTCCGCTCGATCCGGCCACGAATCCGCATCGAACGCGGCTGATTCTCAAGGACGGCAGCTATCAGATCGTGATGAGCTATCGCATCGTAGGTAGTGTCGTTCACTACGTCAGTGCAGAGCGCGGAGGAGCGGAGGAGGAGATTCCAGCTGCGTTGGTCGACTTCGACGCTACTCATCGATGGGAGCAGCAGCATGCAACTCCCTCGGCTGAGGGTGATTCGAGCAGCTCGCAGGCGCCAGCGATCGACCCGGAACTGCTCAGAGAAGAAGCCGAGAGGGCCGCGTTTACACCAGAGGTTGCAAAGGATCTTCATCTTCCGGATCAGGGCAGCGTTCTCGTTCTGGACACCTTTCGCGGCACGCCGGAGCTTGTCCCCATGTCACAGTCGAGTGGCGATTTGAATCGTAATACTGGACACAATGTCCTTCGCTCTGCTATTAATCCGCTGTCCAGCGCTCACCAGATCGTGCAACTGAAGGGAGAGAAGTCGCTCGTTCAGCTTCACGTCGAGACGCCGGTTCTCTATCTGCGGATCGGAGATGCCGCGGGTAGCCCTACTGGCGAAACACCTTTGACGGTCGATACGCACGGAGCCAGCAGCAACGTGCGAGATACGTCCAGCGGCTCGCTCGATAGCCGATACGTTATTGTTCGGGCTGACGTTCGCACCGGCGCTCGCGTTATCGCCAGCTTCAAAATCAACCTGCTGGGTGTTCATCAGCAGGAGGACGTCGTCGAAGCCAACGCCGAGGTGCTCCCGGGAGGGCACTGGATGAAACTTACGCCGAAAGAGTCACTGTCATTCGGCGAGTATGCCTTGATGGAGGTCATCTCGGAGAAAGAGGTGAATCTTGGCGTGTGGGATTTTGGTATCCACCCTGTTGCGCCGGAGAACGCGGATGCAATCAAGCCTGAGCCGAAACGCCCGCTGTCGCTCGAACGCCGCAAACCAGACTAGGCCGCAGCTATGGCCCAGGGGTTAATCTCTTACAGATCCGGCCATAGCAACGCGCTCTAGCAGCAGTCCCTTGCCTACTACGGCGACGTTGTCGCGGGTCGTCTTCGCTTCGTACATCATGGTGTCGGCGGCACGCAGAATAGAAGCTACTGTATCGCCGTCGATAGGAAAAGTTGCCACGCCGAAGCTGCCAGAGAGGCGTAATGATAAGCCGGCGCCTTCGAGGAATCGCGCTGTTCGAAGGTTCTGGTACACGGCCATGGTCGCTGCGATGCCGTCGGACTTTTCCATGCCGGGGAAGAGAGCAACGAACTCGTCGCCTCCGTACCGGAAGGCGGAGTTTGCGGGGCCAACGGCGCGTTTCAGCAGCCCGCCAACCTCGGCCAGCAGGCGACTGCCTATCAGATGTCCGTGGGTATCATTTACCGATTTGAAGCGATCGAGATCCAGGAACATGAGGCTAAAGGGCTCGGCGGTACGCACTTGTTCTTCCAGCATGCTGTAGAGATGCCGTGCGTTGAACAGGCCGGTAACGTCATCGGTGATGGTTAATTCCTGAATCAGCGTCATCGACCGCGCGTTCTGAATTGCAATCGCTGCGTAGTCGCAGAGGATGCGCAGGAAGGAGATTGAATACTCCGACAGCAGGTCCAGCTTGCTGTTCAGCAACTGGATTACGCCGAGGGTCTTGTTCCCAGAGCGCACGGGAAGGCAGGCGATCGAGTGGATATTGAGGTCGGGATGTTTTCTCGTGAATGCGGACCAGTGCGGGTCGAGCGAGACGTCCGGCACGACAAGCGGGTTGCCGCTCGCTGCAACCCAGCCCGCTACACCTTCGCCGAGGGGAACTCGCAGGCCTTTCAGGCTCTCCGCATTTTCGCCAACCGCAATCGCGTAGAAGAGTTCGTTGGTCTGGTCATCGACCATCAGGAGAGACCAGCGCTCCGGCCCGAAGAACTGCGCCATCTTGTCCATGATGGCGCCGAGAATCTCTTCCAACTCGAGGCTCGAGGTCAACGCACGTGCTACGTCGTGGAACACCCGAAGGTGATCCATTTGGCGGCTTTCGATGACCTCAAACTGTCGCCTGTCTCTCAAAACACGTCCCCGGGAAAGCTAAATAATTCAGACACCGCACTTATTGAAAACTGACAACAGAAATATTAAACCCTGTTTCAGCCTCCGATATGAACCATACTTCGCGAAGGTTTTTCGAAACCAGGCTCGCCGATGTGATGACGCGCTTCTTTTCTCATCAATACTTTACGGACATACGCACAAAGATCGGCATCGGTTCCACCGCGCATCATTTCGCCAAGCAAATCGTGATCGCTTTGTGAAAACAGGCATGTCCTGATCTTGCCGTCGGACGTAAGGCGTACACGGCTGCAATGGCCGCAGAAAGGGTGCGACACAGGCGCAATAATTCCGATCTCGCCCAGACCGTCGTCGAACGTAAAACGTTTTGCCGTTTCACTTGCGGAGTGGGGCGGGAGCTCTACCAACGGACGATACGCATTCAGCCTCTCCACGATCTCATCCATCGGAACAACGGTCTCAGGCTTCCAACTCCGATCTTCCTCAAGCGGCATGAACTCGATAAAGCGGACGATGACGCCCTCGCGCCGCGAGAACTCGGCAAACTGCTCGATCTGGCCATCGTTGAAGCCGCGCAGGAGGACGCAGTTCACCTTTACCGGCCCCAGCCCCACCGCCTGAGCCTTTCGGACACCTGCTAGAACTTTATCGAAACTGCGTGGGACCCGGGTAATAGCCGAAAATGTCTCAGAATCTACGGCGTCCATGCTGACCGTTACGCGATTCAGCCCAGCATCTTTAAGCGGCGCTGCAAGTCCTTCCAGCAGATGGCCATTCGTCGTCAACGCTATATCGAGAGGCAGTCCCTCATCGGTCGGAGTTCCGTCGTGGAGGTAGGCTGTACGCAACCTGGCCAGTTCGCGGACCATCTCGATCAGGCCGGAACGAAGCAACGGTTCGCCCCCGGTCAGTCGGATCTTTTCGATGCCCAGCGAGACGAAGACCCTCACCATCCGCAGGTAGTCCGCGATTGCCAGCTCTGTATATTGCGCGCCCTCGTTGCCGGTTCGGCAATAGACACACTTGTAATTACAGCGGTCAGTGACGGAGACGCGTAGATCGGTGATGGCTCGACCGTATTTGTCTCGTAGCCTTCCCTCAGACGCTGAGAGCCCAGGCGATTCCAATTTTGTCACCGGTTCACCAATCGTTATGTAGGGCAACGTCGTAGCCATAAGCTTCGTTTTCAATATGAAATTGGATGCAGTGGCCGGAAAAGAGGCGCAGTGATACAGGGTTCAGTGTTTTCAAGTATATCCGCGTCTCGACGGAACGACAGATAGCACGCGGGAATAGCACTGATATTGACGCGTAAAGTGGCAAAGAGTTGCAGTTCAACTCTTTGCGGCGAGGACTGCCCTGGTCAGGGCAGGAACGACTTCGAACAGGTCTCCCACGACACCGTAGTCGGCTACCTCGAAGATCGGTGCGTTCTCGTCCTTATTGATGGCGACAACCGCTTTTGATCCCTTCATGCCGACAAGATGTTGAATAGCGCCGGAGATGCCGACCGCCAGATAGAGCTTAGGCGAGACGGTCTGGCCGGAACTGCCTACCTGCCGCTCCATTGGGAGCCAGCCGTTGTCGCAGATCGGTCGCGAAGCTGCGAGTTCGGCTCCGAGGGCAGCGGCCAGTTCTTCGACGATACCGATGTTCTCCTGTTCGCCAATTCCACGTCCGACCGAGACGATCACGGGAGCGACGCTAAGGTCAACAGTCTGCGCGGATTCGCGGAACAGTTCGCCGGGTTTATTGCGTATTTGCGTAGACTCAAGCGTCGGCGTGAATATCTCCATCGCAACTGCGGTGTTCTGCTGTTCTTCGGCACGGAATGTTCCTGCCTGCACCGAGACGAAACAGGGGCCGTCGCCGGTTTGCCTGTAGTCCGCATTCAGCTTGCCTTGAAGCAACTGACGGACGAAGACAGGGCCATCGTGAATAGCAATGACATCGCTGATCAACACCTGCTTGAATCGGGTTGCCAGAGCTGGAGCGAAATCGCGTACCTGATAGGTGTGCGGAAACAAGACGTATGCCGGAGCGAGTCTTTTTATGAGCTGCTCAAGCGCGGCCATGTAGCCGTCCGCTGTGTACTCCGTCAAGAGCGCATGTTCGACCGCGAAAGCTGCATCTACTTTGCCGCTAGACGACCATGCGCCAAGCGTCTGCAGACCGTCTCCAACCACGGCTGCCCCTACTCCCACACCCAGCTTCGCCGCCAACAGCTGACCGGCTGCGAGAGCCTCGAAGCTCATCTTGTTCCATGTACCAGCCCGCTGCTCCATCACCACAAGGACACCGCTCATATCACCCTCACCTCAAACTTCAGCTTCTCGACTAATTTGGCCGCGATCTCTGCCGGGGTGCCTGTCAGCATCTCGGTCTTCTTCTGCTTCTCTGGCAGGTAGACGCGTTCGAGCGTGACCGCCTGTGCGCCAGCAGCAGTCGATGACGTCACGGTTTTTGTTTCCTTTGTCTTCGCTTTTTTTATTCCCATGAGCGTGGCGTACCGCAACTTGTTGCCGCCAGATTGGATCGTCAGTAGCGCGGGAAGCGGCATCTGCACATGCTGAAACCAACCGTCTTCGAGCTCGCGCTTCACCTTAAGGCCACCGTCGACGAGCTCAACTTGCATAATGATCGTTGCGTGCGGGACGCCGAGCAGTTCCGCCAATACAACGCCTGTCTGCCCCAGACCGAGATCGTCCGATTGGAGGCCGGTCAGGATCAGATCGGGAGATTCTGTCTTCACTGCGTCGGCCAATATCTGTGCAACGCCCAGCGTGTCCCGTTGTCCAAGGTCATCGGCTTCAATGTGAATTGCGCGATCAGCGCCTTTCGCCAAAGCTTCTCTCAGCGTGCTGGTTACGCGTTCCGGCCCGGCGCACACGACGACTACTTCGCCGCCGTTTTTTTCCTTTAGTTGCAGCGCCTCTTCGAGCGCGTAGGCGTCTGGCTCATTGATGGCGTAGTTCAAATCGCTCTCGTCGATCCATTTGCCATCGGCCGTTACGTGAATCTGGGCATCACGTTCAGGCACCTGCTTGATCGCAACAACTATCTTCATTTCGACATCTCCTGGGTCTCGGGTAATGCTCGCGCCGTCAATTGCGCTATATCCAATAACTGCGGCGGTGTTGTGCTAACTGCCGATAATGCATCGCGAAACATCGTATTGCAGAATGGGCAGGCTGTCCCTACGATCTGCGCTCCGGTTCCGGCTAGTTCGGAGGCGCGCACATGGCTTACGCGTTCGCCGCTTTCTTCGCCAAGAAACGCCAAGCCGCCACCGGCGCCGCAGCAAAAGCTCCGTTCGTGAGAACGCGGAGCTTCGACCAGCGTTCCGGCTCGGGCTACGATCTCGCGCGGCTCCTCATACACATCCTGATAGCGACCGAGATAGCAGGGGTCGTGATAGACGATGCTCTCTCCGGAGGCCTGTTTCGGCAAGCGGTCCTTATAGCGAGCCATGAACTCCGAGTGGTGCTCGATCTCCGGGGCGATTCCGTACTCGCGCCAGTCGTTGGCGATTGTTCTTACACAGTGTGGGCAGATTGCAACGATCTTCTGCACCTTCGCGGTTTCGAGTGCCTTAAGGCCAAACTCAGCCATTGTCTGGAAGACCAGATCGTTGCCGAGCCTTCGCGCCGGATCACCAGTGCACTTTTCTTTTTTGAGTACGCCGAAGGTTGTTCCCAGATGGTTCATCACGCGAGCGAAGTCGGCGATGATCTCCCTGCCCTTGGGATCGTAGCCGCCCATGCATCCCAGCCACAGGCAATACTCCTGGGTTCCGTCGAAGATCGGGAGGGCTTGTTTCTGGATGAATTTATCGCGCTCGGTTGCGCTTAGGCCGAGGGCGTTTCCGTTCTTCTCTAGCGCCAGAAAGAGCTTCGTACCGTAGGTGTCTTCCCAAATGCCCGTATTGGTCGCGCCTCGTCGCATCCCCACGATGATCGGCACATGCTGGATCCCAACAGGACACTGGTATTCACAGCTGCCGCAGGTTGTGCATTCGAAGGCCGCCTCCATGCTCATGTACTTTGCAGGAGGGTTGTCGGGCGAGGTTACGCGTCCTTCGGTTAGCAGCGACATCTCCGACGCGGGGCCGAATTCGTTGAGATACGATCGCATCCCCAGGATGATCTCCTTGGGATTGAGCACCTTTCCGGTGGTCGAGGCGGGACAATGCTCCGTGCAGCGTCCGCACTCCACGCAGCTATAGGCCTGCAGCGAAATGAGCTGGGTGACGTCTTTGCCTGCGACCAGACCGAAGTCCTCGTCTCCTGCGAGCGGCGGGATCTTCGAGAAGCCATCCCGCTTCAGGAAGACCGTCAATGGGCTGAGCACAAGATGCAGGTGCTTGGTGTGTGGAATCAGCGGTAAAAATACCAGCAAAGCCAGTGTGTGAGTCCACCAGAGAGCCTTCACGGCAGCGCCGCCTTCATCGACGAAGAACGCTGCCAGGTACGTCACCATCAATAAAAAGATGAGGAAGGCGATGAATCCGGACTCGTAAGATATTTTCTTTCCAAGCCAGATTGGCCGCACAAAGAAGCGCCGCACAAAGAGCCCGAAGATGGAGACAGCTACCAGCAGTGCCCAGGCGGCCGCGAAGAGAAAATAGAATCCACCCACATAGCTTGAAGGCGGCAGGAAGCCCAGCCGGATGCCGGTGGCGAGGTGGTTCAGGCTGACCAGCGCGAACGCAAGAAATCCCCAAAAGACAAAGGCATGGGCCAAGCCTGGCAGAGGGCGTTGTTTGATCACCTTCGCCTGACAGAGCACCTCCCAGACGAAATCCCAAACCCTGCGGCCGATCGGCTGCAGCGAAAAATCCGCATCTTTTTTTGAGTGGACGATGGCCCGGAGGATTGGCCCGAATCGCCAGAAAAAGAGAGTTGCCGAGGCGAGGACGCAGACAACGACCAGTCCGGCCTCAGGCCAGGAAAAGCGTTCGGGTTCGGCCAGCGAAGCCGAGACGCTTAGTCCTGAAAGAAGAATCGATCCCGCGTAACGGGAACCCACCAGCGCGACAAGCGACCCAGCAACCATCCGAACCTATCCGCGGGCGACGCCTCCGCAGCGCATCGCTCGCATCCCGAACAATCATTCGTGGGCAGCTTCGGTGAAGCTATCAGCCTCAACTAATAGCTTATGAACTCGTTGCTGCCACGGCGCAGACGAAGACCCGTAATGCCAAACACGACCGCCATAACAAACGTGAACGCATTCCAGTATGCAACTGGATGAACCCATCCTGGCGATACCGTCACATCCTGCCCGGCCCATACCGTAGTCAACGCCGATACGATTGAAAATTGCAGGCACAGCACCAGAAAGAGCTGACCGCGACGGCGGCGCTTATCCAGCAGTTCAACCTGATCAGGCGTTAGGTTCCGTTCTTCAAGGGGCAGCAGTGTGTTGGCCATTTTGTATTCTCGTCTCCTGCGTGTTGTTCCGATTCGAAGAGCTGTCACCACGACGGGTAACAGCACTGCTCCATTAAATCACAGCCTTCTTCTGACCAAATCCACATGCAAAGAAACCAGCTTGTCTACGCAGGCGAAAGCATAACTGAATGACCATTCATTCGTAAAGTGGTCTTTACGCCATCATGCCCCCAAACCCGGTTTTGTCCCTTGCAGGCCTGTTCGGCTATAGAATGCCTACGCGGATGGGCAGAACCGATTTCTGCTCTCCAAATGGAAGATAGCAATCATTCGTACCAGTGATCCTGCTGCAGGCCCCTTGAACGTTCCCCGGGTTAGATGATGCGAAAGTCTTGAGTTCAATTTCACGGACCAGGAGAAAGCATTTCATGCAAACCAATCTCAGTCGCGGTCTGGCACATGGCCTTACTACATTGCTGCTTATAGGGATCCCGCTCGGGTCTCTTTCGCTGGCGGCACAGCAGACGACCACAACCACAACCAAACCCGAAGGAATACAGAAGTCGATCGACATCGAAACTGCTCATGTGATCTATGTCTCCGGGGACAATGTTGTCCTCAAGAATCCCGACGGCAGCTTGCAGTTGTTGGCCATGGCTCCCGGTACAACCATCTCGGTGGATGGCAAACCCGTCGCCATAAGGGATTTGAAACCCGGTACGCTGATAACACATGTGCACGTCAATAGCGTGCAACAATCCACCGTCACCGAAGTGACTCAGATCGACGGAACTGTTCTACGTGTCCTCTCGCCTAATTCGGTGATACTTCGGCTCGGTGACGGAACCGTGAACCGCTACACGATTCCTGCGCATGCAACCTTTGAATCAGGGGGGCGGGAGATCAGGGCGTCCGATTTGAGGAGAGGAATGACGGTGTCAGCAACGGTGGTCAGAACCTCCGGAATGGACACTCATTCCCGCCAGACCACTGTCTCAGGCAGCCTTCCTACACCTCCACAGCGCGGTACCCTGCTTATCTTCGTCGGGCCGGCAACCGAGCAATAGAACCCAGACGGACTTCGGAAGGCCGGCTCCTTCCCTTCGCGTTTGAGGCTTGCTCAGCAGACGCCCTGTTCGTTTAGCAGGGCGTCGTCGGCTGATCCCCGCTTCCGTTTTTCCACCAGACTGGCTCGCCACGGCTGATCGATTAAATAAAGGCCACCGATTGGATTCCGGCGACATCAAACCGCTTCCTGCACCGTACATTTTTGCAACCGACCATATCGTCCCGGCGCACCATATAGCTCTGCGCCTTGGCGAAACGGGCCCGGTCGCGATCATCGGCTCCTCGCGGTAACTGGTTTTTTTTTCGTCGCACCAGCCAGCTTAGCTCATACTCCCCCTGCTGCCCGCAGTGCGGACAGGTCATGGTGTGCTTACGCTGTTCGGGCCGTTCGTCGAAAAAATCACGTTCTTCCATCCTGCACCTCGCTGGTCCGCGTCGCTTCTCACGTTCGCGTCCCTTTGCAATCCTGCATGAGGCGACCCCTTTCGGGCAAGAGTCATGCATAATCACCTTGGGTTATCGAGGCTAAAAAAAGTTGTATGAGCAAACCGAAGAAGCAGACATTCTCAAAGGTCAAGGCCGTCAAGGCCAATGCCCGCACCCGCGTCGGCACTCCACCACCGGAGCGCGTCCTTCCCGACCCCAAACAGAAGCTTGCCGCTAAGCCGAAGCACAAGGCTACACTGGCCGACCTCATCAGCAGCACAGGAGAAGAAGCATGACCCCACTCCGTCTCGCTCCGCTTGCCATCCTCGTGGCCGCCATTACGGCCAGCGCACAGAACATTCAGGTCAACAAAGAAAATCGCACCATCGCCGTAACAGCCACCGACAAGGTTACGGTGCTGGCCGATACCGCCACGGTCCATATTGGTTTCATCGTCTACGGCCCGGACAGCGACTGGGCCTATGCGACCGGCTCTCGCCTATCCAACGCGATCATCAAAGCCCTGACTGATGCAGAGATCCCTGCGGATGCCATTGAAAGCGAAAACCAGAACATCTCTCCCGTTCAGGATTATCAGCTTGAGAAGCTAACCGCTGCGGAGAGAGTCCAGAAGAGGTTTCAGGTGACACAGAGCTGGACGGTTCGGACGGCAGCTGACGATGCAGCCAAGGTCCTCGATCTGGCAGTTAAAGCAGGCGCCAACCAATCAGGCCAGATCGAATGGAGCTTCAAAGACGAGCATGCTCCCGAATCCGAAGCCGCTGGCAAGGCTCTGACAGGTGCCCGTGCCCGGGCCCAGCTAATGGCGACGAGTCTGAATGCAAAGCTGGGCGTTCTGCTGTTCGCAAGTAACCAGACACAGGCCGAATCTATTCGCCCGATGGCTGCTGCGAAGATGACGATGGAGCAGCAGGCCGAACCCCTTGCGATCAGCCCGCGTCAGATTGAAAAATCAGCCACGGTGTACGCAGTCTTCGCTATCGAGTAAACTTCGTTCCGCTACAGTTTCAGAGCTCCGCCAAGAGAGAGGGCCCCCATGCCAGTCCTAAACTATCGCGAACTCAAACCGACCTCGGAAGCCGAGGCCATTTACCGCCGCTGGATATCCAATCTGAATGAGGAGTTCACCCGCCACCAGGGCTTTGACCGCCGGGCGGAGATCGTCCGCGACGAGCTCTATCAGATGTACCTGGGCCATCCCCATGGAGCTCGCAAACAGGCCACCCTGGCCAGCGAACTTGCCAGTAACGTGCAGTTCGAGTGCTTCGACGCGCACAACATCACGCTCGAGGCCGAGTACTACGGCGATGTCGATATTGAAAAATACAACGCTCGTAAGCCGCTCATCTGGTTCTGGCTCATGTTCGACCGCTCACCCCTGGGCATGAACCATTGGCTGGGATTCCGCTTCCGCTGCATGCTTGGCCGACACATTTTCCGGCATGTCGGCAAGGGCGTCAAAATCTTCCACAATGTGGAGTTCACCTATGGCTACAACCTGACCATTGGGGACAACTGCACGATCCATAAGAATGTTCTGCTGGACGACCGCGGTGAGATCATCCTCTACGATGGAACCAGCATCTCCGACTACGCGAACATTTACAGCCATACCCACGACATCAACCACCAGTCGGATGTAACAAACAAGACGACAGAACTGGGTCCGCGCGCACGGATTACCTACCACGCCACGGTTCTTGCAGGCGCCAGCGTTGGTGAAAACGCGATGCTGGGAGCCATGGGTCTGGCGACTAAACCGGTTCCCCCATCCAGCGTGTCGGTTGGGATTCCGGCTCATGTGAAACGGCGGAAGACCCCGGAACAGTCATAGGGAGCCATCCTATAGACTTGAACCATCATGAATCAGCAAGTCGTACTCGTCATCTTTCAGGTCGTCGTTCTCATCCTTGCCTTCAGTGTGCATGAGTGCGCTCATGCCTGGGCTGCCTGGCGGCTCGGCGACCCCACCGCGAAGATGCTTGGCCGTCTTACGCTGAATCCCATCAGGCATCTCGATCCCTTCGGTTCGGTTATCTTTCCGCTTATCGGTCTCTTTTATGGCGGCATGCTCTTTGGCTGGGCGAAGCCAACTCCGGTCACTGCACGCAACTTCAAGAATTACAAGCGCGATGACATTCTCGTCGCCCTCGCGGGACCGGCGAGCAACCTGGTCTCTGCTTCCGTCGCGCTTATCCTGCTCGTCGTCCTCAAGCACGCCATCGCGGGCGGCGACGTTGCTATTATGACCGCCATGGCGCTTGCCCACCGCATGACGGGCGTCTCGACTGAAAACCTGCCTCAGCTCTTTCCCATCGCTCTGTTTCTCTACTACGTCATCCTGCTGAATCTTTTGCTCTTTGTATTCAACCTTATCCCCGTACCGCCGCTCGACGGCAGCCATATTCTGCGGCACTTTCTGCCGTACAACGCGCTTCGGATCTACGACCAGATCGGCATGTTCGGCATGATCTTCATTATGCTGATTGGCGGTGGGTTGATCTTCCGCATCTTCCTGAATCCATTGCAGGCTACCTTCGACTCACTGCTCTTCTCGCTGTAGCCGCGATATTTTCCCGTATCATCACACTTGACTGGAATGACACAAGAAAACCTAATCACACAACGCCCCCGCGTGCTCAGCGGCATGCGACCCACCGGCCGGCTTCACCTCGGCAACTACATGGGAGCCCTCTACAACTGGGTACAGCTCCAGCACCAGTACGAGTGCTATTTCTTCATCGCGGATTACCACGCCCTGACTACCGGCTATGCCGAGACGTCGGGGTTGAAGGACGACATTCGCGAGGTGGCATTGGACTTTCTTGCAGCAGGCCTCGACCCTGCTCTCTGCACGATCTTCGTCCAGAGCGAAGTCAAGGCTCATTTTGAGCTCCACGCGCTTCTCAGCATGATCACGCCCGTCACCTGGTTAGAGCGGGTTCCCACTTACAAAGATCAGCAGGAGCAGCTCAAGGAGAAGGATCTCGCGACCTACGGTTTTCTTGGCTATCCTCTCCTCCAGTCTGCCGATATCCTTATCTATCAGCCGTCTTTTGTTCCCGTTGGGTTGGATCAGGCGGCTCACGTTGAGCTGACCCGTGAGGTCGCCCGCCGCTTCAACCAGTTTTATCCTGGCGACTTTCATCTCTCTCCCGAGGCCGCGCCGTGGGAGTTGCCCGCCATTCAGGAGAAGGCGCGCAAACTCGCCGGAGACCCGCATAAAACGACCTTTACCGCACATGAGCTGCAGCAGGCTGCCTTGCAGACGAAAAAGCTCTCAGGGTTCGGACGAAAAGAGATTCTGCCTGAGCCACAAGTCCTTCTGACGCCATCTCCCAAATTGCCTGGAACCGACGGCAGAAAGATGTCGAAGAGCTACAAAAATACCATTCTGCTTTCTGATCCGGAACCGGAACTTCGCGCTAAGCTCAAGACCATGGTCACCGATCCGGCGCGCATCCGCCGCGATGATCCGGGTAACCCCGATGTCTGTCCCGTGTTCGATCTCCACAAGGTCTTCTCCACAGAGGAGACGCAACAGAAGGTTCGTGAAGGTTGTACAACCGCTGGTATTGGCTGCATCGAATGTAAGGGGTGGGTCGCCGACGCGATCGTCAAGGAACTGGCACCGATTCAGGAACGTCGCCGCCACTTCGAGGCAAACCCCGCCGAAGTAGACGCAATTCTTGCTGACGGCAATCGCCGAGCATCTGCCCGCGCCGCCATCACAATGCAGCAGGTTCGTACCGCAGTAGGTCTCGACTAACTATGTCCGACGAAATCCTCCATCCCGAACCCGCGCCGGAACAGCCGGAAGAGAACGCGCACGATACTCCCGCAACCGAGCCGGTAGCTGGCCAAGAATTGTCCTCGGCCGCTCCAGAGGCGCACGAGCCCTTCGCCCTTGAGCCGAAGCCTATCCCACCCGCGCCGCCTGAAGCCAAGCGCCCCAGCGCTGCCAAAGAAGAGGCCTCGCAGTCTCCGTTTTCCGTTACGGTCGGGCAAGTCTATGACGGCCCCCTCGATCTGCTCCTCGATCTCATCCGCAAGCAGAACATCGACATCTACGACATTCCTATTGCTCGCATCACTGCTCAATTTCTCGATTACACGCATCAGCTAAAACAAACCGACGTCGACGCTGCCGGCGAGTTCATCTATATGGCCTCGTTGCTGATTCACATTAAGTCGAAGACCCTGCTGCCGCGCGATCCCTCTGATGTGTTGGGCGCTGACTCGGAAGACCCCCGGCGCGAACTGGTAGAGCGCCTGCTGGAACACGAGCGCTTCAAGGCTGCCGCGCAGATGTTGATGCAGAAGCAGCAGATCGAAGAGGCTACCTGGACCAATCCCGGTATCCGCGAATTCAAAGGAGACTCCAGCACCGAGCGTGAAATCGCCGCCGACACCGTCGACCTTGTACGCGTCTTTCAGGAAGTTCTTGGCCGCATGCGCAAGCGGCCTGTTCTCGACGTAGATGAGGAGTCGGTCACTGTCGCCCAGATGATCGATTACGTTAAACGCCGCCTCGTCATGGAGGACAAGCCCGTCAGTCTTCGTCGTCTGCTGCACAACACTCACACGGAGCGCGCGCTGATCTGTATGTTTCTCGCAATGCTGGAGTTAGTACGCCTGCAGGCAGTTTTGCTGCATCAGCCCGTTGTCCGGGGAGACATCCTGATCAAAAAGACCGACCACTTTGATCAGGTCTTCGCCGATCAGGCGCAAGCCCGCGACGACTGGCGCTAACTACTTTATTTCTCAACTGAAAGGTGCGCGGCCACAGGCCACCTTTCAGCTTGTCTCACAATATTCTCTTCATCTTTCACATCCTTGTAACCTTGTGTTCGCAATTCAGGCCTATTGTCCGACCTACCGACAGAATTGAAATCTGAACGTTAGGTGAATAAATGACCATGGCCACTCCCGCCACGCTCCCATCCGATTCTCTTCTCGACGAAAAGCTCAAGAAATCTTCACCCGGCAAAATCGGCGGAATTGTTTTTGGAGTCCTGCTCATTGGAGGTCTCGGCTATATTGCGAACCGGCTTTGGGCCGACCTGGCCCCGATCCCTATGGGATCGATGCTTCCATATTTCCTCCTGGGCATCGCACTTCTCATCGCGCTGGGGTTTGAGTTTGTCAACGGCTTTCACGATACGGCCAACGCCGTCGCCACCGTCATCTATACTCACGCCCTCGAACCCCATGTCGCAGTAGTTTGGTCGGGCCTTTGGAACTTCATCGGTGTGCTCACCAGTTCGGGCGCCGTAGCCTTCGCTATCATCACTCTTCTGCCTGTGGAGTTGATCCTGAGAGTCAGCCAGGGTGCCGGCTTCTCGATGGTCTTCGCTCTGCTGATTGCAGCTATTTTGTGGAACCTGGCGACGTGGTGGCGCGGTCTTCCGGCGTCCAGTTCCCATACCATGATCGGCTCCATCATCGGCGTCGGCGTCGCCAACCAACTGATGCGCGGAGCGAGCGGGACCAGCGGCGTTGATTGGGAGCAAGTCACCAAGGTCTTCAAGGCGCTCCTCTTTTCGCCTCTCGTTGGCTTCATCGGCGCGGCACTTGTGTTCCTGCTCTTCAAGCTCGCTTTGCGCGATCCACGGCTCTACGAAGCTCCCAAAGGCACCGAGCCGCCGCCGTTCTACATCCGTGCCCTGCTGGTGTTGACCTGCACTGGCGTCAGCTTCGCACATGGTTCCAACGACGGCCAGAAAGGCATGGGTCTCATCATGCTGATCCTGGTTGGCACGGTACCGACGGCCTACGCTCTCAACCACGCAGTCACCGCAGGCCAGGTGCAGACCTTCGCTGCCGTCTCGCAACAAGTGATAGCCACCGTCGGCAACTACATCGATCCGAACACGACAGTCGCAGATAGCGGACCGGAGCTTGAGCACTTCATCAGCACCCGCCAGTTCTCACCTTCAACGATGCTTGCGCTGCAGCAGATCGTCGGCGACATTCATAACGAGGTCACGCGCTACAAGACTCTGCGCGCGGTTCCTCCGGGCATGCAGGCTAACGTGCGCAACCAGATGTATCTAACCAGCGAGACTCTGCGACTGTTACCGAAGTACGGTCCGAAGATGAGCGCCGGCGACATGGCAATCCTCAAGAACTACAGGAGCCTGCTGGACACAGCGACAAAATTCATTCCTCCATGGGTGAAGGTCGCCGTAGCTCTTGCGTTGGGTATGGGAACCATGATCGGCTGGAAGCGCATCGTCGTTACAGTAGGCGAAAAGATCGGCAAGAGTCACCTGACTTATGCGCAGGGTGCATCCGCCGAGATGGTGGCCATGTTCACGATTCTTGCTGCCGATGGCTACGGCCTGCCTGTCAGCACGACCCACGTCCTCTCCTCTGGCGTGGCCGGTACGATGGCTGCGAACAAGAGCGGACTGCAGGTGTCTACGTTGCGTGATATCGCCCTCGCCTGGGTCTTCACTCTGCCAGCAGCCGCTCTCCTCTCGGGAAGCCTGTTCTGGCTTTTCAACACCATGGTGAAATAATCACGATTGATCTCTCCGCACGGCTCGCCATCTCGGCGGGCCGTTTGTTTTTTGCAGGTGCTATCGCTTTTTTGCGCCATCGAAGGCATCGCGTATCGCAAAGAACGCTTCCTTCGGCGCATAGTCTTTGTCGAACGGCAGCGGCCTCGCCATGCGACCGGCATCTTTCTTGCGCTGCGAAGGGTCATTCATCCATGCATGTTTGTCGCTCGCGCCCCAGGTCAGTACGGCTTTCACGGAGGGATCACGCAACACGGTCGTCAGGTAGTCGCGATAGACATCTGCCACCGCGCGATCGATCACGCTGATATCGTCGGATGCAACGTCATGATCCTTCACATCCATCTCCGTGATGAAGACCTGCAATCCCAGTCCTCGTGCACTGGCAATCAGCTCGGAAATGCCTTTGCCGAAGGTATCCTTTCCTCCCGCCCGCATGTGCGACTGAATGCCCAGCGCATCGAGCGGCGTGCCTGCGGTTTTCAACCGCTGCAACAAGCCGAGCACGGCGGCGCGCTTTTTCTCTTCTTCCGCAGTGTCGTACTCGATACCGTATTCGTTGTAGGTTAGCAATGCCTTCGGATCAGCCTGCCGCGCGGTCTTAAACGCGATATCGATGTACTCCGGCCCAAGCATCTGCATCCACGGGGAGGAACTTCGCAGTCCATCGGGGCGACCGTCCTGAATCCAGATCGCCTCGTTCACCACGTCCCAGGAGTGAATCCGGCCCTTATAGCGACCTCCAACGGCCATGATGTGGTCGGTCATGAATTTCTGCGCGTTGTCTTTCATCACCGTCTTTTCAAACCACTTCGGCAGAGACTCGTGCCACACGAAGTTATGCCCTCGCACCTTCATCCCGTGGGTCTGTGCGAAGGCCATCAGTTCGTCAGCTTCATCAAAGGCGTAGGTGTCCGGAGTCGGGCGCAGGGCCGCCCACTTCATGACGTATTCCGCGACGACAAGGTTGTACTGTTCAGTCAGCAAATTCCTGTACGCTTCGTCAGAGCGCAGAGCCGGGGCGTTAACCGCACACCCTGCCAGCAAACCCCTTGCGGCTGCACGGGCTTTAAGGCTGTTTTTGCCAGTGATTGGCTTGGTCACCGCACCTTCAGCGACGGCCCTCCGGCCTTCGAGGAATCCGGGTATCATCGCTGCAGCTGCTGCCCCTGCCGCCTGCTTTAGATATTCCCTGCGCGTCATCATTCGGACCGCCTCCGTACCTGGCTCCACAGCCTGGCATGGCAATCTTACGCATGGTTGGTATGCTTAGGGTACGACCTCGAAACTATGAGCCTTAAAGCAAAGATCGAAGCAGTCATCTACGCCTCAGAAGAACCGGTAACCCTGGCCCAGCTCATCGGGCTCCTCGGCCACGAAGCCCAGGCCGAACTGGACCATCTGGAGTCCGCCCAGCACTCTCTCAGCCTCGACGAGGCCGAACATGTCGAGACCGAAGCCGAACATGCCGCGGCGCTCGACCGGGCGCTGCATCTAGCCGCAGCAGAAGAGGCCGCACACCTTAAAGCTATCCAGCAGCACGCCGCTGCCGATGCCGCCGCCATGCGCACAAGCGATACGCTCGATCCAGAGCCAGAGGTTGCAGAGCCAACCCCAGCAGCTTCGGCAGAGCAGGGAAGCGAAGCTCCTGCAGCCGAGGAGACAGCCGACAAAAAAGCCGCTCGCGAGGCCAAAGAGGACAAGGAGCGTGCCCGCCGTCTGCGCGAATACTTCCGCAGCATCCTCGATCAGCTCATCGCGGACTACGCCAACGGCGATCGCGGCCTCGAGATCCGCGAAGTTGCCAGCGGCTACCGGCTCTCTACCAAGCCCGAGTACCACGACGCCGTCCGCGGCTTCATCAAATCGCTGAAGCCGCCCCTGAAGCTCTCTCTGCAGGCTCTCGAAACTTTGGCCGTCGTAGCCTACAAACAGCCCGTCACAGCCCCGGAGGTCTCCGAGATTCGTGGCGTCGACTCCGGCGGCGTCCTCGGCTCCCTGATGACCCGCAAACTCGTCACCACCGCTGGCCGCAAACAGGTGATTGGCCGTCCCATCCTCTACAAAACGACCAAGGACTTCCTTCTTCGCTTCGGCCTCAAAGACATCAACGAGCTTCCCAGCATCGAAGAGTTTGAGAAGATGGCTGGCGAACTGGCCGAACAGGAGGAGATTCCCATGGAACACCATGCCCCGGAGACCCCCAACGACCTTGAACCCGAAAGGAACGAAGTCGAACCACAGGCCGACGGAAGCGGAGAGAGCGCGGACGACAATCCTGTGGAACAGGTCATCGCCGATGGCCGCCGGTCTGGTCTGCCACCGAACTACAACACCGACCAGTTACCCACCGGTGCCGATTCTCCCGCCCTCGATGCCGAGGTTCAGGCCGATACAGAACAGGAAGAGGAGAGCAAAGAGTCCTAGTGTTCTGAAATTGGTGCCGATTCGGAAATTCAATCTCACCTATGGCCCTCCCAGCCTCCAACTCCGACCTCTACCTGCACGTTCGCGTCGTCATCTCCATCATCGTCGGCCTCTGCGTCACGACGTTGCTTAGCGGATTCGCCCGGTTCGTGCAACATCCCCGCCGCGAGCGAGTCTCCATCCTTCACCTCGGATGGGCCGCATCGCTCCTGCTTTGGATCATTCATTTCTGGTGGTGGGAGTTCCGCCTGTCGATGGTTCAGACATGGACCTTCGCCAGCTATTTCTTCGTCATCCTCTACGCCATTCTCTTCTATTTCCTCTGCACTCTACTCTTTCCGTCCGACCTAAAAGACTACGCAGGCTACGAGGATTACTTTTTATCGCGGCGCAAATGGTTCTTCGGCTTCCTCGCTGCTACTTACGTCGCCGATGTCATCGATACCGCTCTCAAGGGCTCCGCGTATATCCATTCCTTCGGCATCGAATACCCCATCCGGATCATCGCCAATCTGACGATCTGTGCGATTGCAATGTTCACCAGCAACCGCCGCATTCAGCTCACGCTTCTGGCTGTATCGTTCCTCTATCACATTGCGCTCATACTGTTGATTTACAGCACTCAGTAGCAAAACAGGCGATAATACAAGCATGCCTTCCGGCTCGCCTCAGCAAGAGCCCTGAGCCCGATACCAGAATCACCTAGACAGCGATGAGCATCTCCGCAGTCAGAAAGCCAGAAACAATGACTAAGCCTCTCTCCTCCCCCAAGCCCGAAACCAACGACGAACCCAAAGGCGACCGCCTCCAGAAGATCCTCGCTCAAGCCGGTATCGCCAGCCGCCGCAAGGCCGAAGAGATCATTCTCGCCGGCCGCGTGCAGGTCAACGGAACAGTCGTCAAAGAGCTGGGCACCCGCCACGACGCCACCAAAGATCACATCCGCGTCGACGGTAAGCTCCTCCAGGGTCCTGAGCAGCAGCGCTACTACATGCTCAACAAGCCCCGCGGCTACGTCACCACGCTCGACGACCCCGAGAAGCGCCCCACCGTCATGCAGCTGATGACCAAGCAGAAGGGGCCGCACGGGGATCACGTCCGTCTGTATCCCGTTGGCCGCCTCGACTACCTCAGCGAGGGTCTCCTGCTGATGACTAACGACGGCGACCTTGCGAACAAACTCTCCAAGGCCGCCGCCGGCGTCGAGAAAACATATCTCGTCAAAGTCTCCGGCACACCCACGCCCGAAAATATCGACCAACTCCGCCGTGGCATCATGATCGATCGCGGCCGTCTCAACGAAGTCCGCAGTGGCCGTCGCGACCGCATCATCACCGCCCCGGCAAAGATTGAGCAGGCGCGCGGAGGCGACAACCCCTGGTACGAGCTCACCCTCACGGAAGGCCGAAACCGCCAGATCCGCAAGATGTTCGAAGAGATCGGTCACCACGTCGAAAAGATCCGCCGCATCGGCTACGGTGCTCTTCGCCTCGATGTCCCGCCCGGCGAGTACCGCGAGCTGACACCCGGTGAAGTCACGGCACTCGGACGCGCGGCCAAGGGCCAGAAGGTCGTCCCGAAGAAGAAGACGCCCGAGTTTGCACAGCTTAAATCTCCTGCAAAAAAGAAGCCCAGCATGCCTCGTCGTACCTTCGCATCCAGGCAAAATTTAGGGCGGCGCTCAAGCTAGAAATAGCTTTTCAGTAGTGCTGATAGCGATTACCTACTCCTTGAAGCTCGCTTTGTAAAGTGCACGAAATTGCGACTTTACGCTTTATTTACATACCACTTAAGTCTCTGACAAACCTATTGACACACCTGCATCCTGACGCCCAAAATACTTTCCGCTATTCATCTCATGTGGATGACAAACATGACGAGTGAAGCATCCAATAGTGGTAGTCAAGGAGTAACAGCAGTGGCAATTGAAAAAGCGACCTTTGGTGCAGGATGTTTTTGGGGTGTTGAAGCCCGTTTGGCAGAACTCACAGGTGTTATCGATACGGCCGTAGGATACGAAGGCGGCGAGCTCGAACACCCAACCTACAAGGAAGTCTGTACGGACCGCACCGGCCATGCGGAGGTTGTTCAGGTGACATTCGATCCATCTCGCCTCTCCTACGAGGCCTTGCTCGATGCCTTCTTTTCCCTTCACGATCCCACTCAGGTCAACCGTCAGGGACCCGACTGGGGAACTCAATATCGCAGCGTCATCTTCGCCCATTCAGACCAGCAGTTCACGCAGGCCCGGGCCAAGGTGTCTGAACTCAACGCCTCCGGAATGTACCGCCTACCCATAGCCACCCAGGTCATGCCCGCGGCAACTTTCTGGAAGGGCGAGGAGTATCACCAGAGGTACCTCGAGAAACGTGGGATGGTGAGCTGTCACATCTAAATCGCTAACAAACCAAAAGGCCCCACCCAGGCGTCCTACAGCCGAAAGGGTGGGGCCTTATCCGTTAAGGATTGAGAATGCGGCAGCTACTCCGAGCGGAGCGCCGTAGCCGGATCGACCGAGGACGCGCGCCGTGCAGGCACAAGAGCCGCCATCAACGCGACTACTCCAATCAGCAGCACAACCGCAAGCAAAGTCAACGGGTCTGCCGTCGATACACCAAACAACTGGCTTTGCAATAAGCGTGACAGCAGCATCGAGCAGGGAATCGCCACCGCGACGCCGATGCCTGCGAGCCGAAGCACGTCATCCAAAACCAGTCGTGATACGCCAAACCGTGATGAGCCAAGTGCAATGCGAATGCCGATCTCGCGCGTGCGCTGAGCCGTTGAGTAGGCAAGCACACCATACAAGCCCACACCCGCAAGCAGCGTCGCCAGTAGCCCAAACGAGATCGCCAACAGCTCAATCATGCGTTCGTTCGAAAGCGTCTCGTCGATCTGGTCCTCCATCGTGCGCATCTTATCCACAGCTAGCCCTGGGTCGATCTGCTTTATCGCCTGCCGCACCATCGCAAACGTCTGCTCCGGCGGCGTGCTGGTGCGTAGATACAGATAGAGCTGGTTCACCGTCTTCTCCTGCCGCAGCGGCGTGTAGAGGGTAGGTGAAGCCGGGTCGCGCAGATTTTGGTGCTTCGTATCCTTCACCACGCCGACAATCATCATGTACTGCAAGTGATTTCCCGCTCCGTGAGCTACGCGTCTGCCGACTGCTGCCGTCGGACTGTTGAAGTAGTGCTTCACAAAGCTTTCGTTCACAATCCCCACAAGCGGATGCGTGCTGTCATCGCTCTCCGTAAAAGTGCGTCCGGCTACCATCGGCACCTGCATCGCGTGGAAGAACCCCGGGTTGATCCTTGGCCCCTCCACGGGGAAGTCTTCCTCGGGAGGCGAGTTGTAACCCTCCACGGTTACATTGCCGGTGTGCCCGCTATTTGCCAACTCGACGTAGCTGGTCGCTGCTACGGATTGCACGCCAGGCAATGCCTGCATAACCTCCATTACACGTTGATGCACCGCAGGAATTTTTTCACTGGCGTATCCGGAGAGCTGTGGATCGATGTGAAACGTAACCAGGTGGGACGTGTTGAAGCCCGCATCGACGTGACGAAGATTCTGCATTGTGCGCACAAAGAGGCCCGAGCCCACCAGCAGAAGAACACTCAATCCTACCTGCAACGAAACAATGAGACGCTGCAGGCTCAAAGCGCCCCCCGTCGCAGTCGCCGCCTGCTGCTTCAGGGAAGAGACGAGGTCCGGTTTGATCAACTGAACCGCCGGAGCCAGGCTGAAGATCACGCTTACCGCCATAGCAATCGCAAAGTTGAAGACAAGCTGCCGCGCGTCCAGTGTCGTCTGGAACGCCGTCGTCCCATCGGAGCTGAGCCGTCCCACGAGCGCACGGACAGCAGCAGGAGCGATCAGCAATCCCGCCGCGCCACCGGCAACGCCAATCAGCACTCCCTCCAGCAGAAGCTGTTGCGTGATGCGCCACGTGTTCGCTCCAAGCGCATATCGCAGCGAGAACTCTCTCACTCTGGCTGCCGACCGCACCAGCAGAAGGCTGGCCACGTTTACTGTAGCGATCAGCAGTACAAGGACAGCCATCGCCATCACGGCTAGCAGTGGCTTTTCCAGGCTATTGCGGCTGTAGGATAATCCGCGTGCACCCGGCAACACCTGCAGATGGCTCCGTGTCAAAAACTCATCGACGAAGTGTTGCGATCGGTGCCCCAGGGCTTTCAACTCATCCGCTCGCAGCGCGTGCCACAGAGGAGCCAGCGCCACCTGCGCCTGCTCCGTCGAGAGTCCCGGTTTCAGGCGTCCCACTATGTTTAGCCACCGGTCCGTGTGGTCGGTCAGCCGGCGTCCTTTGCCAGGAACAATCTGGTCCAACATCGACATCGGTACGAAGACATCTGGAACCTCTCCCCATACTGCGCTTTGGAACGCTGGCGCAGAGACTCCGATGATCTGGAACGGATTACCGTTGATTGAGATCATCTGTCCCACCACACTCGCATCCGCTCCAAAGTGCGTCTTCCAGTAGTTGAAGCTCAGCACAGCGACTGGATTCGTACCGGGCGTCGAATCGTCTGCCTGCGTCAGCAACCGTCCGTGAGCAGCCGACACGCCGAGCACGTTGAAGTAGTTCCCACTGACGATCTCTGCATACGCCATATCAGCGGCGTTGTTTCGCGAGATGCCGATGTCAGCGGGCGCCGTCGCGATAAGACCGTCGAACGCCGCGCCATGATCCCGCAGATCCCGATACATCGGATACGAAAAGGACTTTTCAACCCCGCCGCCATGATCGCTACTGTAACCCTGCCAAGCCTTACCTGTGGCGCTCAGGATCACCAACTTCTCCGGTTCGTGTACGGGCAACGAACGAAGTAGTGCCTGATCGAGCAGCGAGAAGATCGCTGTATTGGCTCCCACACCCAGGGCAAGCGTAAGGACTGCGGTAATCATGAACCCAGGTGAGCGCCGCATTTGACGGAACGAGAAGCGAAAGTCCTGTATCAGTGAGTGCATTCTCTGGCCTTTTGTGTGTTAAGGTTTGGACGCATCAGAGAGGATGCACTCAGCCAACCAAACCTGGTCATTACTAAGTAATTGGAAATAAAGGTTCCGTAAGAGTCGGTTTTCTTCAAGTAGTCCATCTCCGGAATTTCTTGTCCATTTGCGGACACTTTATCGGCGATAGTTCTCGCAAGTCTAGAATGTGAGGGCTATCTGATGACGATCTCAATCAAGTCGCCTTGTGAAGAGTCGGTAGCTAACATCGGCCCGGCCCCGTCGCAGACACGAAGTGAGTCCTGGGTTCTGATCGCGACGATTCTTGCTTCCAGCATGGCCTTCATTGATGGAACCGTCGTTAATGTAGCGCTTCCAGCTCTACAAACTGCTCTTCACGCAACGGTGATGGACATCCAGTGGGTGGTGGAGTCTTACGCTCTTCTGCTTGCATCCTTACTGCTGCTGGGCGGTTCGCTTGGTGATCTCTATGGTCGTCGAAAGGTCTTCGTTTTTGGGGTCCTCCTCTTTTCTGCCGCTTCGACCTGGTGCGGACTTGCCCCCTCTATTGCTTCCCTCATTGCTGCGCGTGCCCTCCAGGGAGTTGGAGCGGCTTTCCTTGTACCGGGAAGCTTGGCGCTGATAAGCGCGTCCTTTGCGGAGAATGAGCGTGGACGCGCCATCGGAACCTGGTCCGGCTTCACAGCCATTACAGCCGCCATCGGTCCAGTGCTCGGCGGTTGGCTTGTCGAGAACCTGTCATGGCGATGGGTCTTCTTTATCAATCTTCCTCTGGCAATGATCGTTGTCTCCCTAACGCTGTGGCGTGTCCCGGAGAGCCGCAACGAAATGGCACGTCGCAACCTGGATTGGCGAGGTGCCGTTCTCGCAACCACTGGCCTTGGCGCGATCACCTTCGCGTTGATCGAGGCTCCAAGGGGAGGAACTGCCGTCTGGGTATGGGGCTTCGCTGGACTTGTTGCACTGGCTGGTTTCCTTGTAGTGGAAGCGAATTCACCAGCCCCTATGATCTCCCTGCATCTGTTTCGTTCACGAGATTTTTCAGGAGCTAATCTACTCACGTTCCTGCTTTACGCGGCGTTTAGCGGTATCTTGTTCTTCTATCCACTTGACCTCATCCAGGTTCAGGGTTACTCAGCGACCGAGGCCGGAGCTGCGCTGCTGCCGCTGATCCTGTTGATCTTTGTTCTCTCTCGCTGGTCCGGCGGCCTTGTTGCCCGATATGGAGCAAGGCTACCTCTGACGATTGGCCCACTTGTCGCGGCACTAGGCTTCGCTCTTTTTCTCAGGCCTGGAATTGGAGGTTCGTACTGGACAACTTTCTTCCCGGCCGTGATTGTTCTGGGTATTGGTATGGCGATCAGCGTTGCTCCACTCACGACTGCGGTCATGGAATCTGTTCCCACAAGCGAGGCAGGCGTGGCCTCTGGTGTCAACAATGCCGTGTCGCGGATCGCCGGGCTTCTGGCAGTCGCTCTCTTTGGTCTTGTCTTGTCGGCCGGATTCAATCGCGCGCTTAACCACAGCCTTTCGCAGATGCACCTCTCTCCCGCAGTTCGTCAAGATATTGATCGTCAGCGATCCCGGCTCGCAGGTGCTCAAACGAGTGATCCGCATATCAGGCAGGCGATCGACGAGGCTTTCATATCGGGATACCGCGTTGTGATCGGGATGTCCGTCGGGCTGGCTTTGGTGAGCGCTGCCAGCGCTCAGATGATCGGCGCCAAAAAGTGATACAACGTTGAACGATAAAGGGCACGTTGAGCAGTCACACCGCCCAATCCTAATCTTCTGGCCAATCGATCAACAACTGTGCTATTATCAGTTTGTACTCTGGAAAAAAGGAGTGCGGGCATCGCAGGCAAAGACTTCTTATGGAATTCGAAGTCTGGCCAGAGACTGCGATTCGCCTCAATTCCCACCGCATACCTTCCCGAACGATTCGGAAGCCGCGCTGGTTGCTCTGGCTGGAAGGCCCGTCATCGGACGAGTCTCGCCGTGCAGCAGCAGCGCTTCGATACCCGACAGCAATGCTGACTAGTGAAATCCATGGTGCTTCGGCACCCCTGCACCCCTATGTGCTCTATCAACACTGATAAGGAACTATTTTGACTTCAGCAATTCTTGAACCTACCGAACAGCAGATCGCTACACCCACACCAGTATCCAAACCTTCCGGCCTCCCCGTCGCCAACGATGTCCTCTTCACCAACTTCAACATCTCAGACTCGCTGAAGAACCGTCTGACCAACGCCGGCTTTCTCAATCCCACGCCCGTTCAGGCCGGAGCCATCCCGCCCGCGCTCGAAGGCAAAGACATTCTTGCCACCGCCTCCACTGGCACCGGTAAAACCCTAAGCTTCCTCGTCCCAATGATCCAGCGCATGGACGCGAACTCGCAGCCCAGCACACGCGGCAAGCGCGGTCCTATCCGTTCGCTCATTCTGCTGCCGACACGCGAGCTCGCCATGCAGGTCCTCGAAGCCTACGCAAAGCTGGTTCCTGCCGCACGTCACGATTCCGTACTCGTCTGCGGCGGCCTCTCCGAGCGCGCCCAGCTCGATAACCTCGACCGCGGCCCGCGCCTCGTCGTTGCTACTCCCGGCCGTCTCGAGGACTTCCTCCGCCGCCGCGAGATCAATCTCGGCTCCGTCGAAATGTTCGTCCTCGACGAGGTCGATCGCATGCTCGACATGGGCTTCCTTCCTGCCATTCGCCGCATCGTCGGTGCGATTCCGAGAACCCGTCAGACCATGTGCTACTCGGCCACCCTCGACGCCAACATCCGCGAGATCGTTCGCGACTACGTCAAGGACCCCATCCGCATCGAGATCGGCACGACCTCCAAGCCCAGCGATCGCGTTGAGCTTCGCGTCTACACCGTCATGCAGGACCAGAAGCTCGGCCTGCTGAACCAGATGCTCAACGAAGAGAAGGGAACCTTCCTGGTCTTCTCGCGCACCAAGCACGGCGCCGACCGCATCTCCAAGAAGCTCGAAAAGCTAGGCCACGACGCCGACGTCATTCACGGCGATCGCAGCCAGTCGCAGCGCACCGCCGCTCTCAAGGGCTTCGCCAACGGCAAGCACCGCGTCCTCGTCGCAACCGACGTAGCCGCCCGTGGCATCGACGTCTCCGACATCGCGCACGTCGTCAACTACGACCTGCCCAATGCCTCGGAAGACTTCGTCCACCGCATCGGCCGTACCGGACGCGCCGGAGCCAAGGGCGTAGCCACCACCTTCGTCATGCCGCAGGAAAAGTACGAAGCCCGCAAGCTTGAGCGCGAGCTGAAGATAAAGTTCGAGTGGCGCGAAGCCGATAAGAACCTTGAGAAGGAACTGCGCAACCAGCCCCTCGACAACGCTGCCGCCCAGGGTCAGGACATCATGCAGCTCGAAACCCGCGCCTGGCGCGGCAACGATCCCGTCACCCCCATGACGCCCAACCGGCCTCACAACGGTGGCAACGGCAATGGCTTCCGTAGCCGCAATGGAAACGGTGGTGGAGGCAACTCTGGTGGTCGCAGCTACGGACGCCCCAACGGCTCCCGCGGCAACTCCGGCAGCCGCCCAACCCGCGGTAACCGGGGCCGCTAACTCAGCAAACGGCGCTCTGCTCTCCAGGCCAACCAGCCGCAGAGCCGAGCGCCATTTCCTATTAGCCTTACTTTAGAAATCCTTTTTGTGAGCCGCACCCACAATCGAAGGATCATTGTTGCTCTGTTATTTCTTCTTCCAGGAGAACGAAGCATGTCGGAAAATATCCCTAACCTGAGCGAACTTTCAGACATCGTAGGCGACGACAAGAACTTCGTCCTGCGTATCGTCCAGCCCGGCCTCGCCGGCCTCATGGACGGCTCTGTCTCCACACTCGCTCCGATCTTTGCCACAGCCTTCGCCACCCACAACTCCCGCACCGTCTTTCTCATCGGCGCAGCCTCGGCGGTCGGCGCAGGCATCTCCATGGCATTCTCCGAGGGGCTCTCCGACGACGGCTCGCTCACCGGCCGCGGCAACCCCATCTTTCGCGGACTCGTCACCGGCCTCATGACCTTTATTGGCGGCTTTCTGCACACGCTACCGTTCCTCATCTCCAACGTTCACACCGCCCTCACCTGGGCCTATGCGGTTGTCGGCGTCGAACTGGTCGTCATCGCACTCATTCGTCATCGCTACTTCAAAACCAGCTTCGCCCTCTCCTGCCTTCAGGTCATCGTTGGCGGAGGCCTGGTCTTCGCCGCAGGAGTGCTCATCGGCCAATCCTGAAATCGCAATGGGCCAGCTCAGCGATTCGGCACGACATCGCCGCCAGCGGCCAATAGCTTCACACAACCTTCACCTCTCCGGCTGCGCGAAAACCCTCCGGAGCCTGTAAAATAAAGGGAATCCCATGATCTCAGTCTCCAATGTCACCATGCGCTATGGCTCGAAGCTGCTCTTCGAGGACGTCTCCGTCACCTTCACCACAGGCCGTCGCTACGGCCTCACCGGCCCCAACGGCGCCGGCAAATCCACTTTCATGAAGGTGCTCACCGGCGAGATCGACGCCCAGAAGGGCAACGTCGTCCGCCCCAAAAAGATTGGCGTCCTCAAGCAGAACCAGTACGAGTTCGACGCCTACCGCGTCATCGATACCGTCATCATGGGCAACAAGGCCCTGTGGGCTGCGCTTGAAGAGCGCGAAGTCATCTACGCCAAGCCTGAACTCACCGACGAAGACGGCTCCCGCCTCGGCGAACTCGAAGGCATCGTCGGCGACGAAGATGGCTACGAAGCCGAAGCCAACGCCGCTGTCCTCCTGCAAGGCCTCGATATCCCCGACGAGCTCCACGAGCGCAAGATGTCCGAACTCCAGGGCGGCCAGAAGGTCCGCGTCCTGCTAGCCCAGGCCCTCTTCGGCAACCCCGAAGCCCTGCTCCTGGACGAGCCTACCAACTATCTCGACCTCGAATCCATCCACTGGCTCGAAGACTTCCTCACTCGCTACAACGGCACCGTCATCACCATCTCGCACGACCGCCACTTCCTAAACAATGTCTGCACCCACACCGCCGACATCGACTACGAGACCATCATCACCTACAACGGTGGCTACGACGACATGGTCCTCCAGAAGACCAGCATCCGCACCCGCATCGAGAGCCAGAACGAGCAGCGCGAAAAGAAGATCGCCCAGTTGAACGACTTCATCGCCCGCTTCTCAGCCGGCACACGTTCCTCACAGGTGAACTCCCGCAAGAAGGAAGTCGAGCGCCTCGCCACCAGCGAACTCGCCCGCTCCAACATCGCGCGCCCCTTCATCGCCTTCAAGATGGAGCGCCCCTCCGGTAAGAACGTCCTCGAGTTCGAAGCCGTCAACAAGTCCTACGTGCAGAAGGACGGCAAGACCGAACACGTCATCAACAACTTCTCCGCAGCCGTCCAGCGCGGCGAAAAAGTCGTCCTCATTGGCCGCAACGGCCAGGGGAAGACCACTCTCCTCAAAGCGCTCCTGGCCAACGGTCCCGGCATCGAAGAGAAGGACGTCTCCATCGACTCAGGCACCGTCAAGTGGGGCCACGAGGTTCAGATCGGCTACTTCGCCCAGGACCACAAGGGCTCCATCCAGCTAGGCATGACGGCCAACGACTGGCTCCACCAGTTCGACCCGCAGGCCACCAAAGAAGACATCCGCGGCATCCTCGGCCAGATGCTCTTCCGCGGCGAAGAGGGCCTCAAGAAGACCGACGCACTCTCCGGAGGCGAAGCCGCCCGTCTGCTCTTCTGCAAGATCATGCTGCAGAAGCCCAACGTCCTGGTCCTCGACGAGCCGACGAACCACCTTGACCTCGAGAGCATCAACGCGCTCAACCAGGCCATCCAGAAGTACGAAGGCACCGTCTTCCTCGTCACCCACGACCAGGACCTGATCGAAGAAGCCGGTACCCGCATCTGGCACTTCGAAGGCGGCCCCACCGACTTCCGCATCACCGACCACAAGGGCCCCTACGAGGAATACCAGCAGCAGCTAGCCCTAGCCGCAAAATAACGATACTGGTCTTTATTTCGAAGCGGCGTGGGGCTCATAACCCCGCGCTCGTTCGTTAACGAGCGATGTCATCTGAACGAGTGGCCGCAAGAATCTTCCACAAGACGTCCTGAGAACGACGTTGTCCATAGTTCGTGTTGTAGGCGCTTGAAGTAATTGCGATAACCATACGGAGCGACGGGACAATATAAATTTTGTTGCCGCCGTTCCCGGAAGCAAAGTGTACCTCTACGGTGTGATCACCAATAGGTTCGGCCTTCGTGTACCACATGTACCCGTAGAAGTCCGCATAGGGATCGCTATTCGAGATCGCAACCTGGCTCGCCAGACTCCTTTCAATCCACTCATGGCTCACAACACGCGATCCATTCACAACACCATCGTTCCGCATTAACTCGCCGATCGCTGCGAGGTCGCGTGTTGTTATGGACAGATTGCCCTGTCCGGTTATTCGGTTCACAGGAACCTGTCGCCAGCGATAGCTCTGAATTTCCAAGGGCTTAAACAGATTGGCGGTAGCGAACTTATCCAGAGGCATGTGGCTGACATTTTCAACTATTGCGCCCGTCAAGAAAGCATTGATGGAGCAGTAGTTATATTTCGCTCCAGGCGCGTCCTTCATAGGGACTTCGTAGACCGTACGAATCCAGTCTGACGATTTGTCGAGGGCGTCTTCACCACCTGGACTAGACGGGACCCCATCGTCGGCATCCAACCCTGATCGCATGTTCAGCAAATCCTTGATGGTGATCTTCTCTTTCCCGTCTCTGGGCAAGCCCGGTAAATAGAGAGCAATCGAGTCGTCGATGCCGTGAACCAATCCTTTCTGGAGAGCGATGCCCATGAGCAGGGAAGCGATACTTTTCGTGGCGGACCGGATGTCATGAAGCGTATCGACGGAATCTCCGTTGAAGTAGTGCTCGCTTACGAGTCGTCCGCTGTGCACGATGACGATGCCCTTAAGATCGTGATGTGGCTCTCGGGCCATCTCCGAGTAGAGCGACTCTAAAGCATCTGTGTCGATGCCGGAGTCACCTGGTTGGCCCTGCGACCGCTCGACACCACCTGGTGAGCCGGTCTTGGTGGCTGTTCCCCGCGTTGCTTGCGCGGGCGATGGCAGCACCATAAAAAGAAGCGTCGTGACCGCAATGGGGATGAATATCTGAATTCTCATTCGGGAATTACCCCCAATGTATTGACCTCACAGGTCTGAAGTTTCATCACGCTACGGTTGATTTCGCAGTCTCGGCCACATTTTGCTCGAGTAGGCCGGTTATGGGCGAAAGCCGTCCGTGGAATAATAAAGTAAATACAAAGCAGTTAGATGTCTTTGGGAAAAGGTCAGGCGATCGATATGGCAGCCACCGTTTTACAGCAAGACACCACTCGCGATCACGCTCACGACACACACGGGCTGACGTCGCACCTCATCCAGCTCGAAGAGCAGTACGGCACCAAAAACTACAAGCCCCTCGACGTAGTCGTCGAGCGCGCCTCAGGCGTCTGGGTCTACGACGTCGAAGGCCGTCGCTACCTCGACTGCCTCGCGGCATACTCCGCCGTCAATCAGGGCCACTGCCACCCGGTCATCATGGCCGCGATGCTTGAGCAGGCCCATAAGGTCACCCTTACCTCGCGCGCCTTCCGCAACGACCAGCTCCCGCTCTTCTACGAGGAACTCCACAACCTCACCGGTTTCGAGATGACGCTCCCCATGAACTCCGGCACCGAGGCCGTCGAGTCCGCCCTCAAAGTCGCCCGCAAGTGGGGCTATCAGGTCAAAGGCATCCCCGCCAATCAGGCCGAGATCATCGTCTGCGCAAACAACTTCCACGGCCGCACCATCTCCATCGTCAGCTTCTCCACCGACGACCAATATCGCGAAGGCTTCGGCCCCTTCCTCCCCGGCTTCAAGGTCATCCCCTTCGGTGACGCCGCTGCTCTTCGCGCAGCCATCACGCCCAATACTGCCGCTTTCCTCGTCGAGCCCATCCAGGGCGAAGCCGGCGTTCTCATCCCACCCGACGGCTTCCTCGCCGAAGCCTCCGCCATCTGCAAGCAGAACAACGTTCTCTTCATGGCCGACGAGATCCAGTCCGGCCTCGGCCGCACCGGCAAGCTCTTCGCCTATCAGCACGAAGGCATCACGCCCGACGTCCTCATCGTAGGCAAAGCCCTCGCCGGCGGCTTTTATCCCGTCTCCGCAGTCCTTAGCTCGCGTGAAGTCCTTGGAGTCCTGCGCCCAGGCGATCACGGCAGCACCTTCGGCGGCAACCCCATGGCCTGCGCCGTAGCCCGAGCCTCACTCAAAGTCATCGTCGAAGAACACCTGGCCGACCGCTCCGCTGAACTGGGCACCCTCTTCCTCGACCGCCTCAAGCGGATCAACAGCCCTCACATCCGCGAAATCCGCGGTCGCGGCCTCTGGATTGCCATCGAGCTCAACGGCCCCGCACGCCCTATCTGCGAAGCCCTCATGCGCGAAGGCATCCTCTGCAAAGAGACCCACGACAACGTCATCCGCTTCGCCCCACCGCTCATCATCGAGAAGGAAGACCTGCTCTGGGCCGCCGATCGCATCCAGTCCGTCCTCGAAAATCTTGTATGAACCGCAGCCGATAGCTCAAACCACTACCGCCTCCGTGCCGTATCCAACCGCCGGCAGACCCGTGTCCAGCAGGCTCAAATTACAGGGCCGATAGCTGTTGTCATGTTGACAGCGCAGCACAACGCTGTTCGCCAGCGTAACCTTTGCATCAATTTTCCTCGGCTTGGGAAACAGCCATAGCGGATTCCACGATTCGTGCTTCGCATCCAGGGCATTCTTCGAAGCCGACGGCAAATACTTAGCTATCGCAAGCGGATCAAACACCAGCCCCAACGCCTGCGCCTTACTTATCATCCAGCTCAGAGTAATGTCCGAGAGCGCCGTGCCCGTACCCGGATCGTCTCCATAGCCTCCCCCGACATCCGAGTGAACGCCGCAGAAATATACCTGCGAGATCGTCTGATTCGGGCCCGGCGTTGTCGTCCACAGCGTTGGCGGGAACTCCACCCGCTTCTCATCAATAGCGACAGCATGGTACGCATGTAAGATCCGTGGATTAAGGCCCGTGTCCAGAAACCCAAACTGCAATGGGTCCACACCGCCAAATATTGCGGGTATCCCCAGCGAGCCGACCGTATCCCACACTCCCACCATCATGATCGGGGCAGCCACCATCCCGTATGCACCCAGCGTCGCCAGCAGCTCCGCTCTCTTATCCTTGTTCCGATAAGCCTCAAAAGCCGTATTCACCAGATTGGTATCAGGGTTATTCGTAGGCAGCCCACAGGCAGCAATCATGCCTGCAATGCTGCGCGCAGTGTATGCCCCGCGGCTGAATCCGAAGATGAAGATCTCATCCTGATCCTCGTAAACATCCGCAATCCTCGTATAGCCATCTTTGACCTTCTGGAACAGGCCATCTCCAAAAGCTCCACCAGCCAGCTTCTCGATCGGCGTTCCATCCGCTCCCACCCCCGAATCGTAAAACTTGTACTGCACGCCCGGAATGGACGAAATTGCGTTTGAGATCTTAAAGACATTGGTATTGTTGTTCGTTCCATCCCACGTTCCATCTGCGCAAAACGCGACTCTTCGGTTCATCGTGGCACCTCGTTCAGTTGTGTATCGGATATCGTAGTCATCGTCCTTTGACTCGAACGAAAAGAAAACAATTCAAGGCGATAACAAAGAGTCCTACGATGCTCCAAAACGTGTGAGCCGACATTGTCCCTGGAACTAAATAAAAGGCCACAACGATTCCGGCAATCATACCAAGTTCAGCTGAAACTACGAATGTTTTGCTGCTTTCTCTGATCTCAATTTTCATCTGTTACCTCTGGTTAGGGGTTTGAGGGGGCGGTTGGGCACGGCTCTCCGGCGCTGACCATTGCGTCCCAGGTCTTGGTCGCACACACGATATCACCATTTATTTAGCCCGACTACACAACGTTCCAGGCCCACCGATTGCGGGTGCGTTTGCTGATATCTGAAACCGCGCAGGTACCTACTTCACGCTCGACGCCTTCACCTGAAGAACACTTTCGAGCACCTGCTGCACATCCCGCGCCACATCACGCCACCCCCGCTGATGCCGAGTCGCAATCTCATCCCCCGACCACTCCGCAGCCAATACTTCATCCAAAGCCGCAGCCAGAGCGCCCGTATCCATGGCAGGCACCAACCGGCCGCTGGAATCGTCCATCAGCTCCGGAATCCCCCCAACGTTACTGGCAACAACTGGCCGCCCCGCAGCCAACGCCTCCAGCACAACATTCGGACACCCTTCCTTATAGCTCGGCAGTGTAACCAAATCCGCAGCCGCCATCCACTGCGCCACGCCATCCGTCCTGCACGGAGGCATCAGCCGCACATACTCGCCCGCACCCTTCTGCGCAATCAGCTCCCGCAACACACCCTCATCCGATCCATCACCCACCAGATAACACCGCAGCCTCGGCCTTTTCTCATGCAGCGAAGCCACCGCCTCGATCAACTCCCGCAGACCCTTCCTCACATCCATCCGCCCCACATACGCCACTACCTCTTCGCTGGAATCGATGCCCAAAGCAGCCCGAGCCTCACCCTTATCCCGATTGAAGAAGACCGAAGTATCGCATCCATTCAAAATCGCATGACTCTTTGCCGCATCGGCGCCCAGCAAAATCGCCGTCTTCCGCAAGTCACCGCTCACTGTAATCACCGCATCCGACTCCCGCAGCGTCTTCCGAGTCAACGCTCCACACAGAGGATCAGGGATCCGATTCAAGTCCGACCCAATTGCCGTCACCACCACCGGAACACCTAGCGCCTTACCTACCCGCAGCGCCGCATATCCATCCGGATACACCACGTAGTTCAAAATGATCTCCGGCCCAAACCGCCTCACATGCGGCAACAACCGCCCTGAAGCCACCCACCCATTCAAAGGCCGAGACACCGCCGGAAGCGCCGGATACGGAATGTACTCTACCTCCACTCCATCAGGCCGATACCCCACATCCAATCTGGTCTTCTGCCCGGTAGCCGGAGTCAGCCGTTTCGGATACTGCACCGCCGGATAGAAGACCTTCACCTCGTTCCACTGCGCCAGCCACCGAAGCGTCTGATATGCTGAGTGCCCCGCCCATGGCTGCTCCGACGTAGGAAAATATTGCGTAATCACCGCAATCTTCAAGCGTTCAACTCCATCCAGCGCCACTCAGCGCGCTCCACCCCTACTATCTCACGCACCTTTGTCTCGCACCTCTCCAGCGAAAGTGGGATACTTAACACACACATGCCAGCCACTGAACCAATCAAAGCCCGCGGAAAAAACGTCCTCGGCCAGCCCCTCGACACCTGCGGCTGCGAGCCCATGACCGGCTTCTACCGCACTGGCTGCTGCGAGACCGGCCCAGACGACCTCGGAGTCCACACCATCTGCTGTGTCGTCGACGCCCCATTTCTAGCGGCCTCCAAGGCCCTCGGCAACGATCTAAGCACACCGATGCCCCAGTACGGCTTCGCGGGCCTCAAGCCCGGTGACCGCTGGTGCGTCTGCGCCGCCCGCTGGCTCCAAGTCCAGCAAGCCGGGGCCGCCTGCCCTATCATCCTCGAAGCTACCCACGAGGCCACCCTGAAGATCGTGCCCTTCGAGCTCCTGATTCAATACGCCGTAATACCGAACCAGCTTCATTAAACCGATGAAGTCAGTTGCTAAGCTTCAAAATTTATAAAACCGGGCAGTCAACCCCTTTTGTTACCGAAACTTGACATAGCTTTTACTTGACACAGGCACCTGATTAGCCTGACCGTAGAGCTAACACAATTTTTCAAATCCCGGTTGCAGCCAAAAGATTCGTGGGGACAGCATAGCCCCGAATCCAGAATGGAACGCATCCAATTCGAACACCGTACCTTTTGCATCGGTGTCGCTTTTACTTCGAGGAGCCCAGTATATGAACCGCCTTTCTGACCGGAAGCGTCTGCTCGCCCTTGTCCTGACAGCCATCCTTGCTGTCAGCGCCACCCTTCCCGCTACTGCCCAGACCGCCGGAACCGGCACCATCTCGGGTACGGTTACCGACGCCTCCGGTGCCATCGTCCCCGGTGCCAATGTCATTATCACCGCTACAGATACAGGGGCCGCTCGTACAGTCACCACCAACAGTTCCGGCGAATTCACCTCCACCTTTCTTCAGCCGGGCCGCTATGAAGTCATTGCTACCGCCTCTGGCTTCGGCAAAGTAAACCGCCAGAACCTTGTCCTGACCGTCGGCCAGGTGCTCACCGTCGATGTTGCCCTTCCCCCCGCGACCGCCGCGACCGAGGTCACAGTTACAGACGTCTCGCCGTTGATTGACACCTTGAAGACCCAGGTATCGCAGACAGTTAGCCAACAGATGGTTGCGAATCTGCCCGTCAACGGCCGCCGCTACGACAACTTCGTTCTTCTCACCACCAACGTAGTCCCCGACGGCAACTCAGGCCTAATCTCCTACCGTGGCATCTCCGGTCTCTACAACACCAACCTGGTCGATGGGGCCAACAACCAACAAGCCTTCTTCTCCGAGGCGCGTGGCCGCGCCATCGGTGCTCCGTATGTCTTCCCGCAGGACTCCATTAAGGAGTTTGAGTCCTCCACCTCCGGCTACTCCGCCGAGTTCGGTCAGGCCGCCGGCGGACAGATCAACGCCATCTCCAAGTCCGGCACCAACGCCATCCACGGCGATCTCTTCTACTACCTCCGCTATCCTTCACTGAACGCGCTTGACCCCCTCACCAAGTACAACGGCCGTCAACCCGGCGCGAACCCTGCTCTCCTCCAGCCTGCCATCCATCAGCAGCACCAGTTCGGTGGCTCAGTCGGCGGTCACATCATCAAGGACAAGCTCTTCTACTTCTTCACCTATGATGGCTTCCGCCGTTCCAGCCCACTCCTCTACAGTTCTACGGCCCCCATCTCCAGCTTCTCCTGCCCTGCGCCCATCAGTTCCGATCAATGCAACGCCGCCAAGGCCTACCTCAACGGCCTCAGCGGCCCGGCGCCTCGTGTACTCAAGCAGGACATCTTCTTCCCGCGTCTCGACTTCCAGCTCAACGGCAACAACCACATCAGCGCCGAATATCTCTTCCAGAACTACAAGCTGCCCAACGGCTACACCACCGCCACCACCGCCAACGCGAGTTCGGCTTCGACCAACGGCCGCGCCGACTTTCACCAGCGCTACTTCATCTCCAACTGGGAGTCGGTAATAACACCGACCATGACCAACGCCTTCCGCTTCCAGTGGGGCCGCGACCTCGAAGTCACCTCTGCCAACGCACCAGGGCCATCGGTTACCATCTCTGGCGTTCAGGGCTATGGCATGCCGAATGCTCTGCCCCGTATTGCCTTCCCCGACGAGCATCGCTGGCAGATATCCGATACCGTCTCGAAGCTCATGGGCAGTCACAATCTAAAATTTGGTGTCGACCTCAACTTCATCCACGAGTATCTTGCCAATCTCTTCCAGGGTGGTGGCGTCTACACCTACGCCTCTCTCAATAATCAGTGCATCAACCCAGCCAACCAGGGCGTCGTAGCCTGCTCCGGCGCCACCGCGATCACCGGTCAGGCCGCGGCCTTTGCCAACTGGGTTCAGGATGTCTACGGCGTCAATGGCGGACAACACTACAGCTCCTTCGTCCAGGTAAACGACCCCATCACTCACATCGGAGCCGACGACTTCTGGAACAAAGACCTTGCTGGCTTCGTTGAAGACAGCTGGAAAGCTACCAGCAACCTGACCATCAATGCTGGTCTTCGATATGACACCCAACTCGTGCCCCAGCCGCCGCGCCCGTACACCACTAGCTTTAACGGGGCACCGTCGCCGCTTGGCAACTTCTACACCAGCACCATTCACACCAACTACAAGATGTTTCAGCCCCGCATCGGCTTTGCATGGTCGCCCCACAATGGAACCGTGTTTCGCGGCGGCTACGGTATCTTCTACGCCCTAAGCTCCAACTCCACGTTCTATACCATACGCGTGGAAAATGGTGTCTTCCAGCAGGCCTATACGCTGAATGTCGCGCAGACAGCGGGCACGGCAACGGTCCCGACGAAGTACAGCTACCTCCCCGGCTCCCCGAACAACATTGGCGTCCTCTTTACGCCTCCGGGTCTTCCGCTCGCCGCTCCCTTCGCGGGTGCTGTCGCTCCTACTGTTCAGAGCACAGGGGTGGGGGCCCAGAAACTCGCCTTCCGTGGCCTCGATCCCAACTTCACCAATCCCTATACCCACTCGATGGACCTGGCCGTCGAGCAGGAACTTCCCGGCCACATCAGCCTTACCATCGCCTACGTTGGTACCCGTGGCATGCGTCTGCCATACTTCATTGACGCCAACCTGCCGCACACCAATCTAACCCGCACCTACCAGATCAGGCCTTCGGCTACCGGCCCCGTCACCAGCACAATCACGGTGCCCTTTTATTCGACTTCGCTGGGCCGTCCGTCTCCCAACGACAACGGTATCCTCGCCGGCTTCAGCGGTATCAACTCCTGGTATCATTCTGGAGCGTTCACCATCCGCAAGCCCTTCAGCCACGACGTTGAACTGCTCATCAATCACACGTGGGCCAAGGCCATCGACGGCGGCCAGGTACCCGGTCAGTTCGGCACCTTCAACGGCACCGACACCATCCTCGATCCCTTCAACCTGAAGAACCCCGGCAGCCTTGACGAATACAGCCGGTCCGACCTCGACATGCGTAATCGCTTTGTCGGCAGCGTCGTCTGGTCGCCCAGAGTTGCTCTCGCAAACCGCTACAGCAACTTCGCCGCCAACGGTTGGTCTCTCTCCGGCACTGCAACCCTGCAGACCGGTCTTCCTCTCACCGCAACTATGAGCGGCAACGCCTCGGGCGGTTTCCAGGGCGGTGCCACTGGTGGTGCGGTCGGTAACAGCCCGTCGCCCTCGACGGGTCGCGCTCCTCAGTTCCGGCGCAACGCCTTCCCCAGCAACGGTGTCCGCAACATTGACGTCCGTCTCTCCCGCGACATCCCGCTGCATGAAAACATCAAAATGCAGGTCTTCGTGGAAGCCTTCAACATCGTCAACCGGAAGCAGATTCTCAGCTACAACACAACCGCTTTCCAATACAGCAATACGACGGACATTATTCCGTTTGTCACCAATGCTGCCTCGGCCTTCGGTACACCAAGCTCAACTTCGAGCACGCTCTACGGTCCCCGGCAGATGCAGTTCACCGCGAAACTTTTCTTCTAACTATTAGCAAAACGCACGAAACGAAGCGGCTCTGGGTTCTAGCCTGGAGCCGCTTTTTCTTTAGCCATAACTCTCGAAACTGAATCATTATGCCGGCGCAGTGTACGAGAGCCGAAACGTCTCCGAAAATCTTCTGGCTAATCGGTGAGCAACGATCTCGCTCATTGATAATTGAGTGGATTGGAGCTGATGCATTGAGTGAGTTTTTGCGGGAGAAGAGGTTTAAGACGAGGTCGGTTGCGGGGACGCTGGCTATGGGTGAGAGGGTGGCGGAGGTTTTGTTGCCTGCTCCGAAGCTGATCGTGCTGCGGGGGGATTTAGGCGCGGGGAAGACTACGCTGGTGAAGGGAATTGCAGCGGCGCTGGGGGCGGCCAGCGAGGAGGATGTGACCAGTCCTACATTTACGCTGGTGCATGAGTATGCAGGGCCTAAGGTTCGTTTGTATCACCTCGATCTGTATCGGCTGGAGACGGAGCGGGAGTTGTTGACGCTGGGGTTGGATGAGATGGCGGAACAGCCGGATGCCCTGGTGCTGGTGGAGTGGGGGGAGAAGTTTCCGAGTGTGATGGAACGGGCGGATGGCGAGATCGCGATCGAGCGTCTGGAAGGGGACGAGCGGGCGTTTTTGATTCGCGTGGGGCGATAAAGGAGGGCGGCGTATTCCCGCCCTTCTATGGCTGCTTGCTGCCTGGCGTGTCGGCGTTGAGTGCGGCAAGGGTGTCGGCTGCTGTGGGGTGGTCGCCGTGAGATTTGCCGACCTGTGCGCTGAAGATACTGCCGTCTTTTTGAATGATGAAGGTTGATGGATAGGCGGTTTCGTTGGAGGCATTCCAACGGAGGCCGTAGAGGCTGGTGACGGTGAAGTCGGGATCGATGACGAGGTGGAAGTTGTCGGGCATGGAGCTGGCAGCGGCGAAGTCGTTGGCTTCAGCGGCTAGATTGGAAGATGGCCCGGGATAGATGAAGACGACCTGGGTGTTGAGAGCGGCGAACTGTGCGGCCGATTGCTGGAAGTCATTAAACTGCTGCAAGCTGTAGGGGCACTGATAGCCGGGGTAGCCTCGAAGAACAACTAGGACGATGCGGCTGCTATCAGTAAGGGAAGAGAGCTGCAGGGAGGCGCCACCGGGGGTAGGAAGAGTGAAGTCGGGCGCATGATCGGCTACGCCAGGGGTGGCGGCGAGGGTGGAGATGGTGAGGGCGAGAACAAGTGCGGGGAGGGACAACAGTCTGCGCAGGCTCATGCGGGGATTGTATGGCTGGGTTCGTGAGGGCCAGATACAACTTTGATGGGATTGGGGTGGTGTGGGTTTGGAGGGTGACGTGTGTGTCGGGTCGTCAGGGCTTTGAAGAGCGGCCCGTGTAGCGATAGATGGCGCATTCTTCGTCGCCCGTGGAGCCGTATTCCTTCTGCTGGGCGATGGCGGCGAGGTCGGCGGCATGGTCTTCGGAGGACATGGAGACGGGGCCGTGCCAGAGACGGGTGAAGGCGGGGTGTTTGTCGAGGATATCGGCGCACTCGGCGTTGACGTAGAGAAGATCGAAGGTGCCGGGGCGTTTGGCGAAGTGGGTTTCGATGCGGCGGAGGAGCGCTTTGAGGACGGGAGCTTCAAAGGGGTGGAAGAGAAAGGCTAGGGTGGGGGTACGGGGTAGGTCGTATTCGAGGGCGTCCTGCTGGAGGAGGCGGATGGGGGCTATCTTTGGGGCGGTGGTGTCGGCGGCGTGGGCGGATTGCCAGAGGTCGAGGTTGGCCTGGGCTATGTCGGCCATGTTGGGGTTGAGCTCGATGCCGATGACCTGATGGAAGGGAAGCTGGCTGGCGAGGAGCATGGCTCGGCCTTTGCCGGCGCCTATGTCGACGAAGGTGTAGTGGGAGATGGGGTGGAGTGGGGAGGTGGCGCGCCAGTGGTCGATGAGGGTGCGGAGGATGCTGGGGGCGACGCCGTAGTAGGCGGTGACGTGGGCGTCGTTGGGGTGGCCGGTGATGAGGTTGCCCGCGGCGATGAGGCCGCTGGTTTCGGTGCCGTGGATCTGGTCGAAGGGGTGGATCGCGGAGGTTTCGACTTGTCTGGGTTTGCGTGGGGGCATGGGTTAGCGGATCTGGACGAGGGTTGGGTTGCCGTCGAGGCCGAGGGTTCGGCGGCCAGCGGGGGTGATGTCTTGTGGGGTCCAGGGAGGCGTTTTGAGGATAGTCAGGTTTGTCTGGCTGACGGTCTCGAGGCCGGCGAGGCGGTTGGATATCTGGGCGGCGAGATGGGCTTCGGCGGCTTCGGTGGGATTTGTAGGGGTCAGGGCGATGGTGACGATGTGCTTTTGGGGGACGTTTGGGATTCCGGTGCCGGGCGCTTTGAGGTCAGGCTGGATGGTGATGGAGTGGATGAGGCCGAGGTCGACGATGTTGCAGGGGATTTCGGGGTCGTAGCAGTCGCGGAGGGCGGTGAGGATTTGGGACTCGGTGAGCATCAGTGTTGATGATAGCGAAGGCGGTCGTGCTTCGCACGATACCCATATCTCAGAATCGAGATATGGGGCATCCGGCTCCTGGGTACCCCCCCTACCCTATCAAAAGTGTGCAAAGTATTCTATCTAGATGATTTAGGTTCGTACTCAGTACCTGTTATGCGTTTATGTCTGTCGTCGGCTGTTTTCTGGGAAGGGTAGTTGTGTCAAGTTTCAGTGCTTGCGCTCTACGAGGTAGGCGGCGAGAGATTTGAGCGGTGTGGCGGCTTCGCCGAAGGGGGCGAGGGCTTCGAAGGCGTCGGCTATGAGCTGTTGGGCGTCTTTGATGGATTGGTCGATGCCGTAGACGGCGGGCCATGTGGCTTTGATGCTGGCGGTGTCCTTACCTGCGGTTTTGCCTAGCTCCTCGGAGCTTTGGGTCATGTCGAGGACGTCGTCGACGATCTGGAAGGCGAGGCCGGCTTTTTCTCCGAAGGTGCGGAGGCGGTGGACCCACACATCAGAGTCGATGTGTGGGGCACCCGGATTTTTTCCGAGGCCGTAGAGGCCGCCGGAGACGATGCTGGTGGTGATGAGTGCTCCGGTTTTGGCGCGGTGGATGGACTCGACTAGCTCGGCGGTTGGTTGTTTGCCTTCGGACTCGATGTCGACTACCTGGCCGCCGATCATGCCGGGCGGGAGGGGGCTGTTGGGGCCTACGCCGGTGCCGATTGCGAGAGAGACTTCGCGGAGGATCGCTACGGTGGTCGCGGGTGGGGTGGGCAGGGCGGCGATGGTCTGGAAGGCGAGGGTCTGGAGGGAGTCTCCGGCGAGGATGGCGATGGCTTCGCCGAAGACGACGTGGCAGGTGGGCTGGCCGCGGCGGAGGTCGTCGTTGTCGAGGGCGGGGAGGTCGTCGTGGATGAGGGAGTAGGTGTGGATCATCTCGATGGCGGCTCCGAGATCGGCTGCGCCTTCAGGGATGTTGCTGCTGCCGGAGACCATGCGGGCGGCTTCCATGCAGAGGATGGGGCGGAGGCGCTTGCCGCCAGCGAAGGTGCTGTGGCGCATGGCCCGGTGGATGGAGTGGGGGAGGGTGTCGGGTGAGGGCAGGAGCCGTTCGAGGGCGGCATCGGTGAGCTGCACGCCGGAGAGAAGCAGGTTTTGTACGGTGGAGTCCATCAATGTCGATGATAAATGCAGGGAGTAGGGAGTAGAGACTGATTTAGTGACTAGCAAAAGCAAGAGCAAAGACGAATACAGGGATCCTTCCCCTTCCCCTTCGACAAGCTCAGGGGTCAGGGTCAGGATGACGACGTAAAACAAACAGCGACGAAAGATCTCTCGAGGACAGTTTTCTGGACTGGTTCTAAGGGCGGTTTTTTCTGGTTGGGCGGGATGGTGAGGCCAGTAGGAGAGATAGGACGAGGAGGGCAATTGTTGTGATGATGAGGCCGATGATCTGGTCGGGGCGATGGGTGGGGAAGATGTCGATTGTGGAGGGGCCGGCGGGGATGGGGATGGCGATGAGGCCGTCAGGGCGCTGGAGTGGGGAGACGGAGGTGCCGTTGTCAGTGATCTTCCAAAGGGGATAGTTGCGGAGGTTGAGGATGAGGGTTTGGGGGATGGGGGAGTTGAGGTTGAGGTGTGTGGGAGCTGGGCCCGGAGTGGATTCGGTCGGAGCGGGGGCAGCGGGGTTTGGGGAGAGCCAAAAGGGTGGGTTGGTAGCGGCGAGGATATCGTTGTTGGCGGTGGTGGGGGTGTATTCGTCTGTGGGTTCGGTGCCGGGGTTGGCGGAACGGAAGAGCGCGAGACGCGTGGAGATGGTGTCTTCGGGGTAGCAGTACTGATGGAAGAAGTGGTACGCAGGCAAGGTGAGAGCGGCTGCGATTGTGAGAGAAAGTGTGGCGGTGGCGGCTGGCTTGAGTTTGAGAGGCGAGAGGGCTAGCGCGATGGCTAAGCTCAGCGTGGGAGCCAGGACGGCGAGAAGTCGCCAGGGAAATTGAAGGAAGCGGAGTTCAGGCAGGTAATGCCAGATGGGTGCGCTTGGGGGTGTGAGGAGGAGAGCGATGGCTGCGGTAAGGATGGAGAGGGAGATGAGGATGGAGCGATGGGTCTCTTTCCGTTGAATGAAATTGATGGTCAGGGTGATGACGGCGAGGACTATGAGGACAGTGGCGACGATGGAGGCGGTGCGGAGAACGCCGTCGTGGTCGGGGTTGCCGAGGTGGTGGAAGAGGAAATTATCCTGTGGGGTTATGCCGGGGAGGATGGCCATGGCGATTTGAACGTAACGGCGTTCGTAGGCCGCGGGGAGGATGTAGAAGGCGGCCAGGGCGAGGCCGAGGGCTGTGCCTGCCGCGGTCTTTAGGGCAATTTGTGCAGAGGTCGCGCTTTCGCGCGATACCCCACCCTTCGCAGAAGACGCGAAGGATGGGGCACCCGGATTTGCGATGCGAATGAGGGTTAGGAGGGCGAGGGTGTAGCAGGACATGACTGCGGCGGGGGCGTTGGTGAGCCAGAGGAGAGCTACGGGGATGGCTATTCGGGGAATGGAGATCTCTTTACGAAGGATGGCGTGGAGGATGAGCGGTATCCAGGCGGCGGCGAGGAGTTCGGCGTAAGCGGTGCGCTCGTAGGCAGTGTAGAGGGTGTAGGGGTTGACGATGTAGAAGGTTGCGGCGAGAAGTGCGGCGTTCTGTGAGGCAAAGGTTTTTGCGACGTAGTAAAGACTGAAGCCAGCGGCGGTGAGGGCTAGCCAGGTGTAGGCGATTGGAGTCCACGTCCACGGCATAATGAGGCCGAGGATGGCTCCGATGGTCCACGAGACGGGCGGATAGAAGATGAAGCGAGGTTCGCCGGCGTTGAAGGCTAGGGTGTAGGCCCAGCGCGGATGGAGGTTTCCGTGTGTGAATTGATGGGCGGCTTCGAACCAGTTGAGGATATGGAAGTCGAAGTCGTGTCCGCAGGAACAGCCGCGGAGGATAAGAGGGAGGATGGCGATGAGCGCGGCGAGAGGGAGGATGATGTAGTGAAGGCGGGACTCTCGGGCGGGCATTCGTTTATTTTGCCATGTGGGTTTAGGGAATCCTGGTGAAGGGTGCTCAGGTCGCTACGCTCCCATAGGAAATGCGGGGTTCTTCCCCTTCGAAAACAACAGCAAATACAGGGATTCTTCGCTGCGCTCAGAATGACGACGGTAAAACAGACAACGACAACAGCAGGTCCCTACGGGATGACAAACAAGAAGAGCAAAGGGCAACAGCAACGGCTCGAAAGTGTAGCGGAATTTAGTGTGGTGTCAGGGTGAGGGTGTGGGTGGTGGCTGCGTCTACGGCTGATTTGCCGAAGGGCAGGACGTAGGTTGTGCTTTTATACCAGGCGGGCCATTGATCGAGGAACCATGGGCTGGCGGGGTTGGAGGCCTGGCCAAGAACGAGATTCAGAGTGGATTGGTCGAGGTCGGAGAGGTCCGCAGTGAAACGCTCGGACGGCCCGAAGGTGCGGCCTACTTGTTTGACGGTGGTGCCGTCGCCGCTTTGCGGTTGGCTGCCGGTTCCAATAGGCAGTCGTATGATGCGCTGCAGGATCGGCGAAAGACTAAAGATAGGGTGTTCGATGTCGATGGTGTGAACCTTGCCGTACTGCCACTTGCTGAGATCGAAGGGAGCGCGGGCATCGATGAGGCCTTTGTTGACCGCGGCGGTGAGCAGCTCGTCCCAGTTGGTGTAGTTGCCAGGCAGCCAGCGTGCGGGGGTGTGCATGATGAGCTGCTCTTCGGCGTAGGATTTTTCGCCCCAGGTGTAGAGCTGGGCGGTGTCGCCTGGGTTTGGGCCGAGATGCGGATTGAGAAGCAAAGGCCAGAGTGCTTCGCGGGCTGCGTTAATGATGGCCGGAGCAGAGGCGTCTGTGTCTACGTTGCCGTTCCAGTTGCGGAGGATGTCGGCGGCTTGATGGAGGCGCTTGTCCTTCGTGGCGGAGTGGTCGATGGCGTAGGCGAAGCGTTGGGCGAGGACGTGATCGAGGTCGGAGTAGACGTCGGTCTGGAGGGTGAGCATGTCGGCCGGGGTGAGGTGATCGTGCGAGCTGAGGAACTTCCAGATGCGCTCGTTGCGGTAGGGCGCGCCCCAGTTGGTGGTGATGGGGAAGGGGTAGTCGTCTGGAGTGACGCGGGAGTTGGCGGTGGCGAGGATGCCGTTGGACGGATCGAAGGACTGGGGGAGCTGATCGAACGGGATATAGCTGGTCCACGCCTGGGTGGCGTCGAGGGCATCGATGGGGACGGAGCTGATCTCCGTCGGTTTGATGAGGCTGCCGCGGAGGGGGATCTTGCCGACGGCGTGATAGCCGATGTGGCCTTGATCGTCGGCGTAGACGACGTTTTGGGCGGGCCCGCCGAAGGTGGAAAAGGCGGAGGTGAAGCTGGGCCAGTCAGCGGCGGAGTCGATGTAAAGGAGAGAAGCGGAGATGTTGGCGGGGTCGTAGATGGTCCAGCCGAGGGAGAGAGGGCGTTTTTCTGAGGGCAGGATGCCGGAGATGATGGGGGTGGTGATATTGCCGTGTTGCGTGATGGGAATATCGAGAGTGACATCTTTGCGGCCGCGGACGTGGATGATTTCCGTTTGATGGAGGACGCGGTGCCAGGTTCCGTCGGGGGATTCGAATTCGGTGGATTCGCCGATGCCTCGGAGGTGCTCGATGTAGACGTCCTGAACGTCGGCACCGAGGTTGGTGAAGCCCCAGGCGATGTGGTCGTTGTGGCCGACGATGATGAAGGGGACACCGGGGAGAGAGAGGCCGGTAACGTGGAAGTCTGCTCCGGTGGATGTGGGCGCTTCGAGATCGGCTTCGTACCAGATGCCAGGCACGCTGTGAGTGAGGTGCATGTCATTTGAGAGGAGCGGCTTGCCGGTGGCGGTGTGGGCTCCGGAGACGGTCCAGTTGTTGGAGCCTGCCCGGCAGCCGTCACAGGTGGGTGTCTTGAGGATTTGTTGGAGGGCGAGGAGGTCGTTTGTCGTAGAGCCCGGATTTGTGGGGGCATTTGGTTGCGTGAGTTTGGTTTGGGACTCGTCGAGGGGGATGTCGGGGATGTTTTCCTGGGGGGCGGTGAGGTCAATGGGAGGCTGGGCGGGAGGGTGGTCGCGCCAGGAGCCCACGGGGTAGAGGTCGGCCAGGAGCTCGGGTGGGAGTTTGGCAGAGAGAGCTTCGCGGTTGAGCTTTTGCGGGAAGCTGGTGGTGAGGTCCTGGAAGAGGACGATGCCAACGGTGATGGTGTCGCGGGGTGTCCAGGGGGCGGGTTGGTAGCCGAGGAGGCGGAACTCGATGGGGAGATGTGCGCGCTGAGCTTCCATGGAGGCGTTTACGCCGCGGGCGTAGAGCTCGAGCCAGCGCATCTGCTCGGGTGGGAAGACGGCGAAGGCGCGGTCGGCAGCTGCGCGGATCTGCAGGGTGCGTTGGAGGCGGTCGTGGGGAACCAGCTTGGCACCGAAGACCTCGGCCATATTACCGGAGACGTAGCGGCGAAGTGCGTCCATCTGCCAGAGACGGTCTTGAGCCGTAACATAGCCCTGGGCGATGATGAGGTCGTCGAGCGAAGCGGCGCGGATGTGGGGGATGCCGTGGGCGTCACGCTGGACGGTAACTGGGGCGGAGAGGCCGTCGATGGAGAGAGTGCCGTCGAGCTGCGGGAGAGAGTCGCGCATGGCCTTCTGGGCCCAGTGGTGCGCTGCGAAGAAGGCGATCGTTGTGAAGACAAGAAAAAACAGGATGAGACCTGCGCCTATTTTTATGAAGAGCGGAACGCGACTACGGCGCGGGGAAGGGTTGACGAATGTTTCGTCTGTTGTGCGGTGAAGAAGGCGGGCTGGTTCGGAGGCTTCGGGCTCGTAGTGACTCATTCGCTGATCTAAAGGATAAATGCAGGGCTAACGATGATGTGATTGCTGGGTTTGCTGGCTGTGCTGATAGTTTGACGGCAGCGGGAGTGGTTTTGTTTTACTGGGGGTGTAGCAGCGAAGGAGGGTCGGACGGATGTCTGTGATTAAGAGCCTTCACTCATTGGAGACGGTGATTTTGCTGCTGCTGGTTTTGGTGGCGGTGTTCGCTGTGGTCGCACACAAGTTGAAGGTGCCATATCCGATTGTTCTGGTGCTGGCGGGGTTGGCGATCAGTTTTGTTCCACATATGCCACGGATACCACTGGAGCCTAGCCTGGTATTTTTGATCTTTTTGCCGCCGCTGCTGTATTCGTCAGCGTGGTCGACGTCGTGGAGGGAGTTTCGGCGAAACCTTGGGGTGATTGGGCTGCTGGCTGTTGGGCTGGTGGGTTTTACGGTGTGGGGCGTGGCGGAGTTTTCGGATCACTTTATTTCGGCGTTGGATTGGAAGGCTGGATTTTTGCTGGGGGCTGTGGTCTCTACCACGGATGCGATTGCGGCGACTTCGATTGCGAAATCGGTTGGGCTGCCAAGGCGCATCGTCGACATCCTTGAGGGCGAGAGCCTGATGAATGATGCGACGGGTCTGCTGGCCCTGGAGATTGGACTGAGCATCATTGTGCGGGGACAGACGCCGACCGTGGCGGAAGATCTGACGCGGCTGTTGTACCTGGTGGTGGGGGGCATTGGAATCGGGTTGGTGATCGGGATCGTCGTGAGCTGGATCGAAAGATTCGTCGACGATGGGCCGGTGGAGCTGGTTGTGAGTGTGGTTGTTCCGTACGCGGCGTATCTGGCTGGTGAGGAGATACGGGCGTCGGGAGTATTGGCGGTGGTGGCGTGCGGGCTCTATATGAGCAGACAGAGCGCGACGTTCTTTTCGCCTTCTGTGCGGATTCAGGTGGTTGGGGCATGGAACGCGCTGACGTTTGTGCTGAATGGAATTGTGTTTGTGCTGATTGGTCTGCAGTTGCCTTACGTGATGGCGGCTATTCACGGCGAGTATGGATTGCCGACCTTGTTGGAGTATGGTGCGATCTTCAGCGTGGTGCTGATTATGCTGCGGATGGTGTGGGTGTATCCGGCGACAAAGATTGCGGGATACGTGAGATGGAAGAAGGGACAAACAGAAGAGCCACTGAACTCGCGCGAGAGCTTTGTGATTGGGTGGACGGGGATGCGCGGGGTGCTGGCGCTGGCGGCGGCGATCTCTGTGCCGGAGACGCTGCCGAATGGACAGCAGTTTGGGCCGCGGAACCTGATTGTGTTTCTTGCATTCTGCGTGATTCTGGTGACGTTGGTGCTCCAGGGTCTATCGCTGCCGTCGCTGATACGGGCGCTCGGATTAGCCGGCGAGAAGAAGGGCATGGAGCCGGAAGAGCGGTATGCGCGGAAGAGGGCTCTAACGGAAGCGCTTGAGTTTCTTAAGGAGAAGAGGGCAGAAAGCGGCGATGAACTTGCGCATGCGTACGATGATCTGATCAATAAGTATGAACATCGATTGGCAGGCATCGATGAGAAGGTCGCGCCGCAGGAGAGACGCAAGAAGAAGATGTACCGGCAGATTCTGGCGGTGGCGGAAGAGGCGGTACAGGCAGAGAGGCGAACGGTCATCCGATTACGCGATGAAGGGCTGATTGGCGATGACGTGCTGCGAGTGATGGAACGAGAGATGGACCTGGAAGCGAGCCGATACCAGGTGACAGGGATGTCTCTGTAGTGATTCTGTCGGGATCAGGCTTTGGATTAGTTCGACCTTGACTCTGCTTCTTAAATACAAAGCCCCATCATCTCTTTGAGGTGGTGGGGCTTTTTTCGATCGCTCTCCTTTAGGTTCTCGGCGAAAACGACACGATAACCGAGACGAAGATCACTCCAAAAATGATTACCAGCAGCGGCCACCACCGATCCAACCAAGAGGCCGATTCACTCGACGAACTCATCGCAACATCCTCCTTCTTCAAAGATACCAGCCCTTTGTTGCGATTTCTTCTGAGTTGGTCTGTGACTCGTGTTCCGGCTGATTCATAGTTGGGCGGGTAAAAGACTGGCATAGTCGTTATCGCGGCGGGGCAGGGTGAAAATGATGACGAGAGTGAGCAGAAAGAGGATGGGTAAAGCGCAGAGGCTGCCTTCGGGGCCAGTTGCTCCCCCGCTGAGCAGTGGCCTGCCAACGGGATGAGTGGCGAGGAGGTGATAGCGGAAGCTGGCGCCACTGTCGGCTACGCCATAGAGGAAAGACTGAGCCCAGTCCCATGTAGTGTGGAGGCCAATTGCCCACCAAAGTGATCCGGTACGCCAAAGGCTGAGACAGAAGACCAGAGAGGCCAGACCTGCGCAGATTAGGCCGATGGGGCTTTCGCCTGGGTTGGAGCCGTGGACCAAGCCAAAGCCGAAAGAGACGAGAATAGCGGCAGTCCAAAAACCAAGGCTGCGGCTGTTGGTGGTTTGCTTGAAGATGCTTCGGTAGAGACCGGCGAAGCCACGGGAGAGTGTGTACTGCAGATAACCGCGGAAGAAGAATTCCTCAAAGAGAGCGATGGCGAGAAAGCCCGGAATCCACGCGATTGCGTAACGAAATACGTCGCTGCCGAAGAGAAGGCGGCTATCAATGACGAGCAGACCGGATTTGAAGAGAACGAAGACGAGCAGCGAAAGGAAGAAGATCCCCCAGAAGGCGCCCGCAATAAATCGTGGAAGCTTGCTCTGGCCGCCAAGGCCATAGACGGAGATGGGACGGTGCTCGATCTTCGACATAATCCAGGTGACGAGGCATGTGACGAGTAAGGCTAGGGTTTCGGAGAGAAAGACAGGGATAGGAGTGGGCTCGTTTTCGAGAGCGTGTGGTGCTATGAGATGAGTTTTGTGGACGAGGGCGTTGAGTGCGGGAAAGAAGATACTGAAGAGTGTAATGGCGATGAGGAGGCTCCAGCCAGCTCGGAGGCCGTCTCTGCCAATGAAGATGTTGTGGATTCTGGAAGCAGGTGGCGGAGCCTGATTTGTGACGACGGGATTGGGGTCTGGAGTGTTTGCTGTGGTGAAGTCGGTCAAGTTGGGCTCCTCGTGATAGGAGTTTATACGTCGGTCAGCGATTTACGGTTCATTGAAAAGGCAGATTAGCGAGGGCGTTTTGACAGGAGTTGTGGTGCAGCTATTCTAGAGATTCGCGCTTGAGGCTTGGCGTTTTCTTTGAGATGGGGGACTTACTGAGTGGAATGCCGAATTTTTTATCACGATAAATGTTTCGATGGTGCTTGCTCGGCCTCGTTGTTTACGCGGTTTCACCGCGAGTGCGTGAAGACGGCGGACAGCTTTTCGTATCACGGATTGGTGCATAGGGCCGGAGCCCTGTTCGATGAGCGGGATTTTATCGACGTCAGCAACGGGGATGAGAATGCCATTGTCGACTTCAAGTATTCGGCTTCGCCAAAAGTGACGTGGTGGTTCGATCATCATCAGAGCGCATTTTTGACGCCTGCGGATCAGGCGGATTTTGAGGCTGGACAAGCCGATGGCTCGCAACGGATGCGGAAGTTCTTCAACCCGAACTATGTTTCTTGCACCAGCCTGATTGCCGATATAGCGCAAGTCAATTTTGGGTTCAACACTGCGCCATTGCTGGATTTGATCAATTGGGCCGACATTGTCGATGGGGCGAGATATGAGAGTGCGAAGGCAGCTGTAGAGATGGCTGCCCCAGCGATGAAGTTGACGATGGTGATTGAAAGCGCTTCTGATGATTCTCTGGTGAAGAAGTTGATTCCGTTGCTGACGGAGATGCCGCTGCAGTCGGTTCTGGATCAGGGTTTTGTGCAGGAGTTGTTGGGACCATTGATGGAGCGGCACTGGGCTGGGCTTGATCTGATCAAGTCGAGGGCTTCGGTGGACAAGGGTGTGATTACGTTTGATATTACAGACCAGCCCACGGAGGGGTACAACAAGTTCATCCCGTACTACTTGTTTCCCGAAGGGACTTACAACGTTGGGCTGAGCAAGTCGTCGTTCCGTACGAAGGTGGCTGTAGGGACGAATCCCTGGACTCATTTGACGACGGACAAGCTGGTGAATTTGGCCGCGATCTGTGAGCGGTATGGTGGCGGTGGTCATGCTCGCGTAGGGGCGGTAAGCTTCCCTCCAGACCGCGAGGATGAGGCACGAAAGGCAGCAGCAGAGATTGCGGCGGAGTTGCGAAGCAAATATGCAGAGGGATGATCAACCCATGTTTCAGTAGCGGGCGCTGACAGAGAAGGGAGGCTTACGATGGATCCTCTTTTTTGGATGGTGATTCTAGCTGTATCTATTTTGTTACTTTTTATTGTCGCGGTGACTTTGGGCAAGATCAAACGAGGGAGATCTTCGGAAGAGGCGGAGGAAGTGCGGCAGATAAAGTCGCGGGTGAGCGGCGAGGATGATTAGATAGAAAATTCTGGCCACTGATTTCGCGAATGCTGCGAACAGAAATTACCTGTTCGCGCGGGCTGCGAGACCTGTGGCCACGGCGTTTTTAAGTCTTGATTCTGGTGAATAACGAGAGCTTGCTCAAGTCGTTGAAGATGACCATGACGGCGAAGACCAGGATGCAGACGAAGGCCACCTGATAGATGCGCTCTTTGAGCTGCTGGTTGAGATCGCGTCCCATGATGGTTTCGACGAGGAGGAAAAGAATCATTCCGCCGTCGAGGATGGGGATAGGCAAGAGGTTGAAGATGCCCAGGTTCAGCGAGATATATGCCATCAGGCCGACGAGAGGCATCCAGCCGGGCATGCCAACCGCTTGATGGATCTGCTGGCCTATACCGATGGGGCCGGAGAGGCTACGGACCGAGACCTGACGGGTAAACATGCGCTTGAGGACTTCGACGATTAGAAGAGAGCCCTTCTTGTTGAACTCCCAGGATGAAACGACGGCTTTGCCGAAGGGCAGGCGCTCCACCTTGACCGGTGGGGGGACGTATTTGAAGCCGAGGCGATAATCCTTGATGCCGTCACCCCGGTCAGCGAGTTCAGGTGTGATCTGCATCGGGATGGTCTGGCCGTTGCGGAGGATCTCAAGAGATGCGGGCTTGCCGGCCTGATCCTGCAGGTAAGCGAGAAGGGCGGGCACGGAGTGGAGCTGCAGGCCGTCGATGGAGGCGATGAGGTCCTTCGGCTGAAGACCTGCGCGGATGGCGGGCATATTGGGCTCAAGGGACTCGACCTGAACGGGCGTCGTCTGTTCCCTGGGGATGAGGCCTAGTTTGTCGAGGGAGAAGTTCTCGGGGCCGCCCTTAGACTCGACGAAGATCCTGGTGTCGGTACGCTGACCGTCGTGGACGTAGGAGAAGGGGATGGTCTGGTTGATGTTGAGCAGGGAGCGGATGGCGACCTGATCCCAGGTGGGGTTCTCGACGTTGTCGTAGTGGACGATGAGATCGCCGGAGCGGATGCCGGTCTTGGCGGCTTCGGTGTTGGCGGCGACGTAGTCAGTGTGGGCGGGGCCGCTGATGTACTCCTGCACCTCGTTGTGGAGCATGGAGACGCCGGTCATGAGGGCGATGGCGAGGATGAAATTTGCGAAGGGGCCGGCCAGGGCTACGAGGATGCGCTGCCAGCGGGGGTGGGCGTTGAACTCGCCGGGGTCGCCGGTGGGGGCTTCGCCGGGGTTGTCGCCAGCCATCTTGACGTAGCCGCCGAGGGGTAGCAGGGAGAGGCGGTAGTCAGTATCGCCGCGGCGGAAGCCGAAGAGGCGCTTGCCGAAGCCGATGGAGAAGACTTCAACGCGGATGCCACAGAGCTTGGCTACGGCGAAGTGGCCGAACTCGTGTACCAGAACCATGATGCCAAGGACGATGGCAAGCTGGAAGATTGTCGACATGAGAGAAGTGGGGACCTCGTACTTGGTGGCTGTGCAGGGCTATCGTAAAACGCCGGCGGGTTGGCGGGCAATCACTTCGCGCGCAGTTTGACGCGCGGCAAGATCTGCTTCAAGCACTTCAGAAATAGACGTTGGTCGTGAGCCCGAAGTTAGCGTCAGCACTTGTTCGATTGTACGCGGAATTCCCAGGAAGGGGATACTCCCTTCGAGGAAGGCGGCGACTGCGATCTCGTCGGCGGCGTTGAGGGCTATGCAGGCTTTTCCGCCAGCTTCAGCGGCTTCATAGGCGAGGCGAAGGCAGGGAAAGCGGTTGAGGTCCGGGGCGGAAAAGTCTAATTGGCTCAGTGTTTTGAGGTCGAAGGTGAGGTCTACCTTGCCGTCGACGGGGACGCGCTCGGGGTAGGCGAGGGCGTAGAGGATGGGGAGACGCATGTCCGTCACGGAGATTTGGGCGAGGATGCTGCCGTCGACAAACTCGACCAGGGAGTGGACGGTGGACTGGGGGTGGATGGTGGTTTGGACCCGGGCCGGGGGGAGGTTGAAGAGGCGGCAGGCCTCGATGACCTCGAAGCCCTTGTTCATCATGGTGGCGGAGTCGATGGTGATGCGTTGGCCCATGACCCAGGTGGGGTGCTTGAGGGCCTGGGCGGGAGTGATGTGATCGAAGTCGGCTAGCGGGGTGTTGCGGAAAGGGCCACCTGAGGCGGTGAGCCAGACCTGCTGGACTTCGGCTGGGGTTCCGCCGCGCATGCACTGGTGGACGGCGTTGTGCTCGGAGTCGATGGGGAGGAGGGCTACGTTGTGCTGCTTCGCGGCGGCGATGATGAGCTCGCCTGCGGCTACGAGGCACTCCTTGTTGGCCAGGCCGATGGTCTTGCCGGCCTTGACGGCGGCGTAGGTGGCCTCGAGTCCGGCTACGCCGACGATGGCGGAGACTACGAAGTCTACTTCGGGCAGGGTCGCGACGAGGACGCTGCCTGCGGTGCCGTGGACCACTTCGATGCCGGTGATGCTTTCGGCTTTGAGGCGGGCGCTAAGGGATGCGGCTAGCTCCTCGGTGGCCATCGAGATGACCTTAGGGCTCCAACGCGCGCATTGGGCGAAGGCTGCGTCGAGGTTGCGGCCGGCGGCGAGGGAGATAACCTGGTAGCGGTCGGGGAAGGACTCGCAGATGGAGAGCGTGCTGTTGCCGATGGAGCCGGTGGAGCCAAGGATTGCTAACTTTTTCACGAGCTTTATTTTCTCAGGAACGTTATATTTCGCCGGGGGTACCCCCCTGTATATGGGGGTATTTTGGGCGTAAGTTATTTGTTTACAATAACCTATGGGACTATAGTGTCGCTAAAATATTCTATCTAAATGGGTTACGGCTAAAATATTGCATCGAAACGGTTTATGGAGCATACCGTTAGGGCCCCGGGTTTTGTCCCGAGGCCCTTTTTTGCTTCTGTTTCTATTATAGCTGGTTTGGTAAAACTCTTTTGCAACGTGATTCGCCTTGAATGACAAGGGTTTTGTGCGTTTTGGGGCTTGACAGGTTTTTAGTGACGATCGTGCATGAGATGGTCTACGCCGCGGTCGTAGCCAGCACGGAATGCTTCACGATAGGTGTCACGATCGCGTCCTGGCACGTGTGGATGGCGATACTCGTCACGGTTGTTTACGTCGGGCCTGCGGTGATTTTCGTAGTCCTTGCGGGCACCTTCGATGCCGTCGTGATAGCCCTGGCGGCCTACCTCCTGGTATTCGGAGGGAGGAACGTCCCAACCGCTTTCTGCGCGATATTCGCGGGGCGGAGGGCCTTGCGCGAGGATGACGTTGGATCCACAGACCGTGGTGGCAAGGGCGAGTACAGCAATTGCACCGCTTTTGAACTTCATTTAGTCCTCCTTGGGACGAATTGCTCCCGTTTTAGGCCGATTTGTAGACCAATCGGTTCTGGAGGGTTGGATGCGGATAGCGGTTGTAATTGTTGTGGGTGGAACGCGTTAGTGGGGGATTTCCTTTTGTGTTGGTGCGGAATTGGTTGCCTGTGAAGGATGATTTTTTATGGCCAGGGTGTGGGGGTTTGATGGACTGCGCTCAGGTCGCGATGACGACGTAAAACAAGCAACGGCAAGAGCAAAGGCAATAGATCAGTCGCTTCGGCTTCGCCTTTACTCCGGCCTTCGGCAGAGCGGTAGCCGCTTCACGGCGGTGATTAGACGCGGGGCTGAAGCCCCGCTCTACCTAGAAGCGGCTGCAAATCACGAAGGGATGCGGGTTGGTTTTGAGTTCCCAAGCTTTGCGCGATCAGGCGTGCTCAGGATGGGCAGTCGGGATTTGTGGTGAGTTGAGGAAGGCGGTCGTGCTGCGCACGATGCCCACTCATGCGATGAGACTGCATGAATGGGGCACCGTCAGAGGCCCTCGGATCGCTTCGCTCTTTGGTTTACCCGGCAAGATGTTCCTCTATGTGTTTTGCGAGCAAGAAGGGTCATGGTTCTGCCTTTGAAGTCGGTGCCTGCCAATAACCGAGAAAGCCGTCCGCGTCGGAAAAGCGGCCTTTGAAGAGCACTTCCAATTCAACTACACCGACACCGACGACTCGAGTTCCGTCAAGAACGCGGCATTCAACCCGAAAATGGCCGGCACGATGTTGAGAAACAAACCGAGAGATGTGTTCCAGCATCTGCTTGCTTTGGCTGTCTGAAATAGCTCCTGGCGCTTTCTTCTGAAGCCTGTCGAGATATTTGCGAGCTTCGAGATCGCGTTCGGCGCGCTCGAGGGGGAGATCAAGGTAGAAGTTTACCGATTCCCGTTCCCGATCGAAGCCGCCTCCGGATACGTTGACTACCGATGGCACCTCTTTGCGGGTGCCATCCGCGGAGATTTGGTAAGCGGTTGTTACCGCTTTCAGACCATAACGGAACTCGTCTGGCTTGTCCGGGAATGGTCGGGCGGACACACGGCATCTGATTTCGATGAATCCCAGGTTGCTGACCTGAGCGAGTCCGGCGGAGGACAAGTCCAGAATGCTCAACTTTGCGATTTCGCATGACGCTGGCTGGTCGCCGGCGAATGCGATGTTGGTCAGGAGCAGGACTGGAGCCAGCATCAGGTATCGCAATCGACGGTCTCCGAAGAAGGCGCAATGATCCCAATGAAGAACCTATGCTACGTCGCTCGTCGATGGCTGGCAATAAAAAAGAAGTAGTCGCGAGCGTTAATTCATCAACAAGCAATGAAGAAAACAAGCAAAAAGCTAATAGAGGGTCCTTCCCCTTCCCCTTCGACAAGCTCATGGTCAGGGTCAGGATGACGATGTAAATATTTTGTGCGGGATGGCGACGTGAAACAGCAACTGCAAGGTGTCTTGAACCGCTATTTTGTGGGTGCGAAGAAGGTGTAGGTTGCCGTATAGGGTACTCGCGATATCGATCCTACGTGCTCGGTGTTGCAGACTTCGTTGGTGATGAGACCGCCTTTGGTCTCGGATCGCTGGATGTAGCTGACCTGAGTGAGTACACCGTTTCCGCCGGGGTCAGTTGCCTTCAATAGAAGATGTGGGATGTTGCCTGCGGTTGGTGATGGCACGTTGGATATTACTTTGCCGTGCACGGAGCTGCCATCGCGATGGTTCCATATGGGGCCGGCTCCGTGGGTGCCGGCTACGACTTCATTGACGTAGAGCTGGGCTTCGGGGGCGACGAATACCCACTTTGGGGCGGAGTCCTGCTGCTCGCAGCGGTAGATTTGAACGCCGCGGCCTGTGGCTTTGAGCACCTCGTGCTGGCCGGCGGGAATGTCAATCGATTGTCCATGCGCTGCAAGCGAGAGGCATAAAGAGAGCGCGGCAGTCAGAGTGAGTCTGATCATGCCGCGTAGTCTAGCGTTGTTGCTGTCGGTTTGTCGCGCTATGTCTCGCTAAAAGCGGCCAAGGCCTAGTGAGTCTTTGAGGATGAGGGCGAACCATAGGATTGGTGCGGCGAGGAGGAGCGCGTCGATGCGGTCGAGGATGCCGCCGTGGCCGGGGAGCATGGTGCCGGAGTCTTTGACGCCTGCGCCGCGCTTGATGGCGGACTCGAGGAGATCGCCGAGCTGGGCGGCGATGTTGAGGATGGCCGCGAGGATGAGGGTCTGCCAGACGGGCTCGGTGATGTGGAGGATGAGGTTGCCGCGAGCGGTGAGGGCGATGCCGATCCAAACGACGAGGGCGGCGGCGAGGACGCTGCCGATGATGGAGGCTATGGAGCCTGCCCAGGTTTTGCCGGGGCTGAGGCGAGGAGCGAGCTTGTGTTTGCCGAAGGCTCGACCGATGTAGAGGGCGGCGATGTCTCCGGCCCAGACGCAGACCATGAGGAAGACGACGAGGGCGGGGCCGTCCTCTTTTTTCCAGAGGAGCGGGATGAGGGTGAGGGGGTAGGCGATCCAGATGAGGCCGAAGAGGCCTTCGGCGGTGTTGGGCAGGACCTGGGCGAGAGGCGAGCGGAAGCCGTTCCAGGCGAAGAGCGCGAGTGTGAGGGCGCTGAGGACGGGAAGCTGGCCTTCGACGGGGAAGCCGGGCAGGGTGACGACGAAGGCGAGGACGGTGCCGAGGGCCATCCACCAGAGCGGGATACGGAGCTTGTCTCCGTTGGTTTCGGTGCCGACCGCGGCTAGCTGGACGTACTCGTAGGTGGCGAGCACGGCTACGATGGCCGCGGCGAGGGTGATCATCCAGAGCTGACCGAAGAAGATGAGTGCGAGGACGGCAAGGATGAGGATGGTGGCGGTGAGGATTCGTTTCATGTGCTCTGGTTGAGAATACATTGCGGGTGGCTATCGCGCTTCAACTACACAGAGAAGCGCCACCCTGGCGACGATGTTGCGGTCACGAGGATGGCGCGTTGGGGACTACGCGGCGATTAGCCGCCTGCGCACTGGGAGAGAGGAATGTTGTTTGCCTCGCAGAAGGCATCCTGTGAGGCTTTCATATTTGCCAATGCGTTTTCGTGCAAGTGGTACATGATGAGGCCGCCTGCGACGGCTGCGCCGACAAAGGCGCCGGTGACGATCAGCGCAGTTCTGGCGGAGTGGTATTTGGGGACGGTGGTGAGGTCAGCGGTCTCATCCGGAGAGAGTGACTGGTCGGCAACGACTTTGACTCGGCTTACAAGGTTGGTTTCCGAGATAGAAACCCAACGTGCTAAGACCTGGTCCTTTCCCGTAACATTTACGGGCGAGGTAATGGTCCAGAGAGCGATGTTGGATTTGGGGTCGAGGATGGTGAGCTGAAAGGCCGGGCTGGTGACGGAGTAGACGCCGCCGCCGCGATTGCCGCTGACCTCAGTAATGGGAGCGATGCCTTTAAGCTGGAAGACGAGATCGGCCTGATCTGGTGAGTTGACGAGCTTGTAGCGGCCCCTAGTCTGCAGCGCAGCGTAGATATCGTTGTAGGCTGTGGTTGCGTCGATGGGGAAGTTTGGGTCGGAGCCGGAGTTGGTGAGGAAGATGGTCTGGGCTTGCTGGATTTGGGACGGGACGTGAGCGGCTGGGGTGGTTTGTTGGGCTCGGACGGTTTGAACCGTAAAGAAAGCCAAGGCAAGGATGAAGCAAAGGAACTTACGCAACAGGGCGGTCATACGACACCTCTTTGGTTATGTAAACCATAACAAACAGAGGAGTTGCGGAGATCTCAATTTTTTCGCGCAGACTTGGGCGGTAATCGCCGTTCGTTTCATTTGGTTTCGAGCAGGATGGGTTTAGAGGGGAAGGGCGATCGCGGATGTTCGCGGAGATACACGGATGAAAGAGGCGGTTCGCGCGTATCGCGAATACTTCACCCTTCGCAAAAGCGCGAAGGATGGGGCACCCGGCATGGCAAATTGTGAATAGATTGTGACGACGCGTGTCCGCTGCTTTGGAAGATTCAGAATTCAAACGTGATACCTGATGCCCCTGGATCATTGGGGCAGCCGGTTGCCAAGGAAGCGCTACTCCATCTATATTCACTGCGCCATCAGAAGCAACGAAACGGTTCGATGGCTTGGTTTTTCTCATAACGTAGACAGGTGAACCGTTTCCCAACATACTCGCGCAAAATTTCAAATCTGCCATGGGGTGCGATCACTCCAGGTACGTGGCTCGGATGAGAACGCCCTTTGGCCCATCCATTCACTCCTTCTGCTGACGAAATATCTGCAAGTCCGTATTCAGGGTTGGCAGATGGGGTCGAGGAAACAGGAGTAACGCTATGCAATTGACATCGGAACAACGTGATCAGATCGCGAACGAAGTGAAGAATTTCGCATCGCACCTTCACCTGAGCAATGACCAGAAAGAAAAACTGCAAAATGCGTTTCAGGATGCTCGCGGAAAACTGGGCGATTACATGAAGGAGCATCCAAACGTGACGAAGGCTGATATAGCCAAAGAACTCTCGGCACGCCGCGACCAGATTCGCCAGCATGCCGTGAGCTTCTTCAATGCAGATCAACTTAAGATGTGGGACGCCGAGATTGCCAAGGCCAAGGATTTTCTTGGCCAGCACATGGCATAGGTAAACCCTCTCTCAACCGCCCGGTGGCGATGACGCTTGATCGCCATCGGGCACTTCTATTTAGGGGGACAGTCCTAGCGGCGGGTGAGTTCGCGGGGTGGGGTTAGCTCGGTGGCGATCTCGGTTTCGAGTTCGGAGACAGGCTGGAGGGTGTCGATCTTCTCGTCGGAGTTTTCGTTGAGGCCACCGTAGCGGCGGTCGCGACGCTGGTAGTCGGCGATGGCTTCGAGGAGGTGGATACCGCGGAAGTCGGGCCAGAGGCGATCGGTGATGAAGATTTCGGAGTAGGCGATCTGCCAGAGGAGGAAGTTGGAGATGCGCTGCTCGCCGGAGGTGCGGATGATGAGGTCGGGGTCGGGCATGTGCGCGGTGTAAAGGGCGCGGGAGATGGTGGACTCTTCAAGCGAGTCGAGGGCGCCGGCGCCGAGGAGGTCTTCGACGGAGCAGCCGCGGGTGTGGGCTTCGGTGGTGAGGTCGGTGAGGATGCGGCGGACGGCGTCGACGATCTCGGTGCGGGCGCCGTAGTTGAGCGCGAGGGTGAGGGTGGTGCCGGTGTTTTTGGCTGTCGACTCCATGGCCCACTGCATGGTTTCCTGGACCTCAGAGGGGAGGTCGTTGGTGCGGCCTATGTAGGCCATGCGGACGTTGTTGTCGTTCATGCGCTTGACGTTGCCGATGAGGTAGGACTTTAGCAGCTTCATGAGGAAGCTGACCTCGGACTGGGGGCGGCGGAGGTTGTTTTCGAGCGAGAAGGCGTAGAGGGTGAGCCAGGGAAGGTTGATGCGCGAGGCGGTCTCGACGACGTACTGGACGGATTCGGCGCCCTGCTGGTGGCCGAGGAATCGTTTGAGCGCGCGTTTTCCGGCCCAGCGGCCATTGCCGTCCATGATGATGGCGACGTGCTGGGGAATACGGGCGGGATCTAGCTGCCGGTAAAGGCTCTGCTCCTCGGGGGAGAGCTCGTGAACGCGGCTGGGATTTGATGCACGCAAAGCAACCCTCTCAAACATTGACGCTAGCACACCGATGGGGGGCATGCAATGAACGTCTCTTGACACAGACCAGCGTACAGTTTCGGCGGCTGTGGATGTTTTATCGGCGGGATGGTTCCGGATCGCTTTTGGCGTCCCAATCTGCTAATTACGGGAGGTTTAGTGTTCGTTCGAATTTGCCTGCAGGGGCAGTGAGGGGGCGGAGAGGAGAGTGCAACGATGTCGTGGCACTCTCCGTGGAGATCGGGACTCAGTTGCGCACGGAGAAGATCAGGCCGTGCGGCGGCGTCCAGCGGCGAGCTCGCGGACGTGGTTGAGGAAGATGGAGCGTTGAAGGGCGTCGAGCTGCGAGGTGTAGGCCGCGATCTCGGCGAGGAAGGGGTCGGTCATGAGAACGGCCGTCTCGTCGCGGTGGCGGGTGGTTGCGTCGCGCAGCAGGGTGGAGATGTCGACCTGCAGAGCCTTCGCGAGGCGATCGAGAGAAGAGAGCGTGGGCATGGCCTTGCCGTTCTCGATCTTCGAGATGTAAGTGCGGGGCACGTTCATGCGGGCGGCCAGTTGACGCTGCGAGAGGTTGCGGACGTGACGCAGATCGCGCACGGCTGTGGCTACCTGGAGGCCGTCGTTGGGTTCTGTTGTCTGGGATACGAGAGCCAAGGGTGCCGGAGCCGGTTCTGGCTCTTCGACCTCGAGGCATTTGTGGCAGCGGCGGCACAGCGCGTTCGCTGTGCGGAACTGCACCAAGCTGCAATGGTCGCAACGTAAGACCTCACGCTGTTCGACGGGTGCCATCATGGTTGCCATAAGTTGTATGTTGCGGACGGACCCAGAGCAAGGACCGCATCACATGTCCGATAACGGAACGTGTGATGTGCCTAGAGTGACACTGGGGTTACTGTTGAGTCAAGAGGAATCCCAGTGATTATTAGTAAAATGCCTAGAAAAACCGGAGAGGAACCAAAGTAGTCACTGCAGGCAGTAGGGAATAGGGTGTAGGGAGTAGAAAACATTTTTGGGGGGATGCATGGCTGAAGGGTTTGGGCGGGAGCGGGCGTTGGAGTTGTTGCAGGAGTGGACGAAGGGCGAGTCGCTGAGGAAGCATGGGATGGCGGTGTCGGTTTGTACCGAGGCTTATGGGCGCATGGAGGCGGCTCGGCTTGGGTTGGTGGGCGCGGAGGCGGATGCTTTTGTCGAGCCTTATGCTTGTGCGGGTTTGTTGCATGACATGGACTATGAGCGGCATCCTTCGCTTGAGGAA
>Ga0210409_10000370_pt1 | contig 80862 bp, 75 predicted proteins | sample IncBWH17MmetaG_FD_161649 | JGI IMG/M metagenome (GOLD analysis project Ga0210409, IMG submission 161649) | Forest soil microbial communities from Barre Woods Harvard Forest LTER site, Petersham, Massachusetts, United States - Inc-BW-H-17-M | ecosystem: Environmental > Terrestrial > Soil >... | reverse complement strand
TCCTTGCGGATGGCAACTCGCGATCTTTGCTCGGGCTCCGGGCTTACCGCCAACCGGATAAACCACCCCAACGCCTCGGGACTCTATCCTGCCTTCGACAGATCTTCTTGTTCGCCTCGACCAGCACTTTGCTATAGACCCTTGCTAACCCTCCCTCAGTCATTTTGCAATGTAGAGGGTGACTTCGCTTGAGCCCCGGACGCCGCACCAACCGGGAAAACTTCAGAAGTTGTCAAAGAACGATTATGGTTTTACTCTTTTCATTTTTGGAGTCAATGAAAAATGTGCAGACGTATCTGCCGAATTTTCAATCGAGTGCAGGTGGTTCACAGGCCAGTGCCGCAGAGTTGGTGCAGTTCATCCGTCACAAGCTTTTGTGATGTACGCCAACGTGCAATTTTCGCGGACCTTCTTGGCCGACGCGGTTTGGCCTTGGGAACGCACACTGATTGCATTTGTGAAAATCGCGGGCAAAACCCTGTTAGATAAGGAGTTCAGAGGCATCTCGTGGGCTCCGCTGCTGTTCTCCGCGACGTCTGCGATTAAGATCTTGCTGTTGAAATCAAAATCCTAGAACGCGAAGATGGCTGAGAACTGCCCACAGAGTGGAGATTTGGTTTTTTTGGAGAATCTCGACCGTCGTGGAAGGCGCCGTTGGGTTGTTTCCGCGTTTCACTTGCTTCGGGATAAAATGCCCGTTTTCCGGAAGATCCTTCCAGAGGAGATGCTGTGGGGCCCGTCGCTCGGTCGGCTGTTCTTCTGATCATCGCGTGGTTCGCGGGTTTTGCGTCGGCGCAATCTGGTCCCAGCGCTGAGCAACGCACCGCGCGCTATTTCAATTCCATACGGCGACAGCCTTCGCTTCAGTTGGCGTTTCTGCGCGACATGCCCAAGGGTGGCGACCTGCACGTTCATCTGAGTGGCGCGCTTTACGCGGAGAATCTCATCGACTATGCCGCGAGCGACAATCTGTGCGTGGACCGTACGACTTCGATTCTCATAGCCCCTCCGTGTGACGACTCCTGCGAAAAGTTCACGAGCAAGCCGGCCATCCGCTGTGCGTATGGCGATCACGTCCTCTACAACTCGATCGTCGATGCGTGGTCGATGCGCAATTGGGAGCCAGGGGAAGAATCGGGGCACGATCATTTCTTCGCAACTTTCGACAAGTTTTCCTTGGCGACTCGTAACCGTACCGGGGACGCGCTTGCCGAGGCAGCATCTCGGGCTGCGGAAGACCATCTTGAATATGTAGAGTTGATGCATACTGCGGATTCCGTGCAGTCCGGGCAACTTGGCGCGAAGCTGGGATGGGACGATGACTTTGCCCGCATGCGCGAGAAGTTGCTGAGCGGTGGTCTCAAGCAGATCGTCGCAACTACCAGCAAGAGTCTCGATGACGACGAGAGCAAAATGCGATCTATCCTCAAGTGTGGGACTGCGGAAGCGAATCCGGGATGTGCAATTAAGATTCGCTATTTGTATCAAGTACTGCGCGGCCTGCCTCGCGAGATGGTCTTCGCCCAGATTCTTTTCGGCTTCGAATTGGCGCAGGCGGATCCGCGCTTCGTAGGCTTGAACCTGGTGATGCCCGAGGACTGGTACGTTCCCATGCACGATTTCGAGTTGCACATGAAGATGCTCGATTACCTGCACGGTTTGTATCCGAAGGTGCATATCAGCCTGCACGCGGGGGAGCTGGCCATGGGTCTGGTGCCGCCGGAGGGCCTGCGCTTTCATGTCCGCGAATCGGTCGAGCGCGGACATGCTGAGCGCATCGGGCATGGAGTAGACGTGATGAACGAGAATCATCCGATCGATTTGTTGCGTGAAATGGCACGAAAGAATGTTTTGGTCGAAATCTGCCTAACTTCCAATGATCTAATCCTGGGTGTAAAGGGCGACGCACATCCTCTGCCGATCTATCTACGGTACGGCGTGCCGGTATCCCTGGCCACCGATGACGAGGGAGTTTCCCGCTCCGATATGACTCACGAGTATCTGCGCGCAGTTCAAACTTACGATTTCCTCGGTTACAAAGACTTAAAGCGTATGGCGCGAATGAGCTTGGAGCATAGCTTCCTGGCGGGTGCCAGCCTGTGGGCATCGGAGTTCCGTGAGGTCGCGGCGTGTACGAATGATCGTGCGGGCTCGGGGAAAGTTTCTGTCGCGTGTCAGAAATTTCTCGATAGCAATGAACGCGCCCAGATGCAATGGAAGTTGGAAGAGGAGTTCGCCGTATTTGAGAAGCAGTTCTAGAAGCGGTTGTTAGCGGATGGTTCGCAATTCTCGGTCGACAATATCTAGCCAGGAGCTGGCCTCTTATGGATGACTTCACCAGCGCGGAATCTGCCGCGAACTTTCTGCTTTTGCAGACTCAACTTTCTCCAGCAATCGGACTGGTCCTGGGCTCGGGTCTGGGCGGCTTTGCCGACGAACTCTCCGAGGCAACGCGGATCCCCTACGCAAATATTCCTTTCTTCCCAACTTCCACCGCGATTGGCCATGCCGGTCAGATGGTGATCGGAAAAGTTGGCGACATCGCCGTGGCGGTCATGCAGGGACGCGTGCACTTGTACGAAGGGTATTCGGCAAACGAGGCCGCATTTCCCACACGCGTCTTTGGGAGAATGGGCATCCGTGCGTTGATCCTGACCAATGCTGCCGGGGGCATCAATCTCGAATACAAACAGGGCGCATTGGTCGTGATTACAGACCACATCAATCTGCAGGGACAAAATCCACTGACCGGTCCAAATGACGATCGCTTCGGGCCGCGATTTCCCGACATGACTCAGGCGTACGCGAAGCCTTATCGCGAGATCGCGCTGCGAGCCGCACAGCGCCTGGGCAAGACAGTGCATCAAGGTGTCTATGCAGGACTCCTGGGCCCTAGTTACGAAACGCCAGCGGAGATTCGATATCTGCGGACGATCGGCGCGGATCTGGTTGGCATGTCGACGATTCCTGAAGTCATCGCGGCTCGCCACGTGGGAATCAAGGTACTGGCCATTTCTTGTGTGACCAACATGGCCGCGGGCATATCGGATGAGGTGCTGAGCCACGACGATGTCCTCGCGACTGGCGAGCGGGTTAAGGGAGACTTTGTGGCTCTGCTGCGGGCGGTCTTGCCCGAGATCGCGGCAGACGTGAATACTTAGCAGGCACGAGCATGACGCGGGCGAGGCGTCGGCGCCACACGATCCATCCTAGAAGGTGAACTTCGCCGCCAGTTGAACTACGCGTGGGCCACCCCCGCCCAGGCCAGGATTCGTTTGTGCCACGTCGGGCGTCTGCGTGATCAGCCCCATTGGCAGCAGCGGCTGCGTGATGTCGCCATTCACGTGGGCGGCCGGATTCGGCACGACCTGCGGACTGCCCGGACTTCCGTTGTCCACGTATCCCGGAATGACCGTGTGCGCCGGCAGGGCATAATTCGGATGGTTGAAGATATTGAAGAACTCTGCGCGCAATTGCAGATTCAGTCGCTCCGTCAGACGCGTGTTCTTCGTGATGGAGAAATCCACGTTGCTAAGTCCGGGGCCAAAGATCGAGTCCCGACCCAGATCGCCAAAGGTGCCGAAGGCTGGCTGCACGAAAGCCAGAGGATTGAGATAGCCGGTGCTGGGATTCCAATGCGGCAGAATGGGATTCACGCCGGGCACGACGTTGGGCCGTTGATTGAAATAAAACCGGCCGCTGGTGTCTGTCGAATTGGCGATGGGAATCGGACGGCCGCTCTGAACAGTAATGATGGTGTTCAGCTGCCAGCCCGAGCCAAACCCCCGAGCCGCTTTCCAGGCAGGCACATCGTAGTTGACCGCCGCCGTAAAGCGATTCCGCGTATCGAAGAGCGAGGGCCCGCGCTCCGCTGGCAGGTTCCCGGGATCTTGAGGAAAAGCCGCGCCGGGGACAAAATCAATTCCATCCGAGGCGTCATCGATCGCCTTCGACCACACATAAGCAGCGAAGCCGGAAAAACCGTGATTCTGCTGGATACGACCGATTGCCTGCAGCGCATTGTAGCTGGATGAACTCTCGGGCGTGAGCTCGTCCATCGCGCTGTAATTGGGATTGGGGCGGACGCCGTTGGCGTCAGGTTCGTTCAGGTCGGTCAAGCGCACCAGCCTGCTACCCTTGCTGCCCACGTAGCGGGCTTCGAACGAGGCATTCTCCGCGAGTTTCTGCTGCACATTAAAATTCCAGTTCTGCGTGTAAGGAGAACGGAAGTTTCGCGGAGTGACGAAAATCGAGTATGGCGGCGATGCCACGCCGTTCGTGATCGGCGGATTCGGAGTTGGATTGGTGCCGTTAAACGCGGTGGGATCAAACGAAAGAGGCAACACCGCTTTCGGTCCGATCGGATTGGTGACGACTCCAGCGGAGGTAGTGAAATTCGCAATGAACAGGTCCTGGGGAACGTAATCAAAGTAAACCCCGTAGCCAGCGCGGACCACGGTGTTCTTCGCGGCTTGCCAGGCGAATCCCAAGCGCGGGGCGAAGTCATGCAGATCGCGGTTATACAAGCCGTTAAGGCCGTCGGTCCCTACCATGGCCAGGTTGCCATCGCGACCGAGGTTTGAGAGCAGATTATTCTTCTCGCTCAGCGGTCCGAAATATTCCCAGCGCAGACCGAAGTTCACGGTGAGGGTGGAAGTCATGCGGTAATCATCTTGCGCGAAGAAACTGAACCCGTTGTTGTAGGTCGTACGTTGCGTGTTGCCAGCGTCGACCGAGACTGATGTGCAACAGAAAGTCGTGTCTTGCGTGCCGCCAGTGTAGAAGTTCGCCAACGCGTCGACTACAGGATCGGGACTCAGGCCGACACCCGCGGTGAACTGGAAGATGCCGCGCTCCAGGTTATCGTTGAAATTGCTGATGGCGGCGCGACGAAACTCTCCTCCGAACTTCAAGGTGTGGCGGCCTTTCAGCCAGGTGAAGTTATCAAGAATCTGAAAACTCTGGCTGGTCCGCCCTCGGGGAACGCTGAAGCCGGTCGCACCCAAATTCTCAATGTTAGTGAAGTCAAACTCGGGCAATCCGAGCTTGCCGGTGCCGAAGTTCAGCCCGATGCTGTTGGGATCGAAGTTAGCATCGAGCGAACTGAAAGAAGTCCGATAACGGCTGTATCCGAATCGCACTTCGTTGATCTTCGAAGGACTCAAGGTAGAAAGCAGGCTGACCGAAACCACCTGCACGCGCGTTGGCGAAGTTTGCGCGAACTGGGGCAGCCGTGATCCCGCACCGTAGCCACCCGGCGAGCCGAAAGGAAAGACCTGGTAGCTTTGACTAAAGGCGTAGCGACCGGTGAGCAGTTCTGTGTTGGTGAGATTTTCGTCAATCTTCGCGATGAAGTTGTTCCCGTTGTTCGTATCGCGCACCACGCCTGGAATCTCGCTGGTATCACTCTTCGGATAGAAGGCGAGAATGGCGTCGAGACCGGGATTGATCACGGGATTGCTGGGCGTACCGTTGATTGCCCCTGCTATCGTGCGTGCTTGCTGAATCTGGGACTGGGTCGGAACTTCCAGCAGAAAGTCTGAACCCACTCGCTCTTGCTGACCCTCGTAAGCTCCGAAGAAAAAAGTTTTGTCCTTCACGATCGGACCGCCCAAAGAGGCTCCGAAATTGTTGTTTTGGAAAACAGACTTGTGTGGCTCGGTATTGAAGTAGTTGCGTGCGTCCAACGCGCTATTGCGGAAAAATTCGAAGCCGGAGCCGTGAAACTTGTTTGTGCCCGATCTCGTAACGATGTTCACCACGGAACCGCTGTTCCGGCCGTATTCCGCGCCAAACTGCGACTGCAGGTTGAATTCCTGGATGGCATCGATCGGCAGGAGCGACGCTGGAGCGCCTCCGATACCCGTTTGGTTAAGCGCCGAGTTATTGAAGAAAGGATCGTTATTGTCGGTGCCGTCGAGAGTGTAATTGTTGGAACGGTCGCGATTACCGTTGATATTGAATTGTCCGAAACCACCCTGCGTACCGGCGACGCCAGAAGGATCGACCGTGGCTCCCGGCGACAGTGCAACCAGCTTGCCGAAATCGCGGCCGTTGAGCGGGAGTTCGGCAACCAATTTCTGGTCCACGACCTCGCTGAGGACGTCGCGGGTGGTATCGATGACCGGCGCTTCTTCCGTGACCGTCAACTGTTCCAGGCGTTTTTCCACTCTGGTTAAATCGAAGTTCGCGGTTGTATCCGAGCCAACATTGACGATGACATTCTGGCCGACCGGAGACAATCCGCCGTATTCGGCCGTGACCGCATATTCTCCGGCGGGAAGCTCGGCCAGCACGTAGGCGCCGTCGTCGCCGGTCATTGCATCACGCATCTGGCCAGTCGCGCTGTTCTTCGCAGTCAGTTTTGCACCGACGATGGCGTTGCCGTTTGGATCCACCACCTTTCCACGAATCGAGCCCCGAAAACTTTGGGCAAGAGCGATGCAAGGCAGGAGCAAGACAATAGTCAAAAGGATGAACTTTCGAATCTTGCTTCTGAGATCGGCGACTGGTTGCTGTCCGTTCATGAATGCCTTCTCCTCGACTTCGCTCCAGAATTAGTTGCTCGCCCTCGGAATGAAGATTGCAATCGGAGGCTTTGCCCCGTACGTGGCCGCGAAGCTTCCTTGATTCACGGCCAAGCCAAGATGCCCGCGCGAATCGATGTACAGCAGCGGCGCGTTCAGCGGTACGTCGCTGAAGGTGCGCACGAACGGAATATCCATCGCGTTCTTTCCGAGCGTGACGTGAACCGCCCGGCCCCGCGCGTAGCCCAGTTTGAGAAAATCATCGCCGCTGATATTGGTGACAAGATTGCCGAAGGGCCCGTCGGTCGCGATTACTTCTCCGCTCAACCCATGTTCATCCAGCCTGGCGGGCGCAATGTCCAGGCGCACAAGTTTGCTGACATCAACCTCGGGTCCCACTCCGGTCCAGTCGTCGCCCCGCACCAGGTGCGCGCCTACGGGCGAAAATATGTCGCGTCCATGAAATGTCGATGACAGCGCCGCTCCAATCATCCAATCGCGATTGGTGATTTCGCGCGCACTCTCGATTCCATCGCGATCCTGCACCAGCGTCATCAACCCGTTATCCGGCAACACAAAATATTGCCCGCGCTTCGACTTGACCACGACCGCTTTCCGAGTGCTGCCGACCGTCGGATCGACTACCACGACGAATATCGTTCCCGGCGCGTAGTATGGGGTCGTGCCGTAAAGAAAGCGCGCTCCGTCGAGAATAGAGAACGGCGTAACCTGATGCGTGAGGTCGACAATGCGTACCTCCGGAGCAATCGAATACATCACGCCTTTGCAGATCGCGACTGAATCGTCCACCGTACCGAAGTCGGTCATGAAGACGATAGTGGGAACTGACTTGCCTGATGTGCCGTCAGAAGCGCTGGCCGCGCGGCTTCCCGCGCACAGAATCAGCAAGATTAAGGCGACGAAGCACCGCGATGGCTTGCTCCCGCAATAACTCTCTCTCAGCATAGTTCACTCTCGATAAAGGCTACCAGTTTACTGGAGTTTGCAAGATTTGGGCACAATCGTGCAACCTGTCGCGGTGCTCGGTCCAGAGTTGTAGTCGTGGCTGTAACACGAAACTCCTGGCGCCGTCTATAATTCGCTTGGCAATACTATCGCAAGGAGGATGTGATGCCCGAGGCTATTCCGGAGAAATATCGCGATCTGTTCAACAAGCGCGCCTTCGCTAGTTTGGCAACGTTGATGCCCGATGGCCGTCCGCAGGTGACACCGGTGTGGTGTGATTTGGAAGGGGATTATGTACTTTTCAATTCCGCCAAGGGTCGCCAGAAGGATCGCAACGTCCGTCGCGATCCGCGGGTTGCGATGGCCATCGTAGATCCCGACAATCCCTACCGTTATCTCGAAATCCGTGGCCGCGTCGTGGAGATCACCGAGCAGGGCGCCGACGCAAACATCGACAAGCTGGCGAAGAAATATCTCGGTGTCGATAAATACCCCTATCGCCAGGCGTCGGAGACACGGGTGATCTACAAGATCCAGCCCGAGCACACCACGACGATGGGCTGATTGTAGCGCCGGCATTCCGCCGGCTGTCCCGGGCGCAGCTTGCGCCCGGAGCCTCCCAGGAGATTAATCATTCGCACCTACAACCTCTGCCTGCTCGGCTTCGGCAATGTCAATCGCATGCTGCTCCGTCTGCTCGAGAAAAAGGATCGCGAACTACGCGAACGGGGCATCGCATGGCGTCTCACGGGAGTCGCAACGCGGCGGATGGGCTGGCTCGCGAACGCCAATGGGTTCGAAGTCGAGGCTCTACTCGCGAACAACCTTGTGGTGCAAACGCCGCCCGAAGTGCCCGCGCCGCACGATGTCCGAACGTGGTTGCGTCTCGCGAAGGCCGACGTTCTGTTCGAAGCTACCTCTCTCAGCCCTCGCGACGGCCAACCCGCGATCGACCACATTCGCGCCGCACTTGAAACCGGCGCACACGCCATTACCGCCAACAAAGGACCGATCGTCCATGCGTACGAAGAGCTGAGTTCCCTGGCGGATGCCAAGAGACGAAGGTTTCTATTCGAGTCTACCGTGATGGACGGCGTTCCCATCTTCGCTCTCTTCCGCGAGAACTTGCCCTGCATTCATCTACGGGGATTTCGTGGCATCCTGAACTCGACTACGAACGTGATTCTCAGCGGCATGGAAGAGGGCCTCAGCTTTGACGAGTCGCTCGCCAAAGCTCAACAAATCGGGATCGCGGAAACCGATCCCAGCAACGACATCGAGGGCTGGGACGCAGCGGTAAAAGTCGCTGCACTGGTTCGCGTGCTCATGGATGTCCCGATCCGCCTGGAAGACATCCGACGTGAAGGCATTGGCAAACTGAGTGGAGAAGCAGTGTGCGTCGCCCGCAAAGACGGCAAGCCTTACAAGCTGGTGTGCCGCGCCCAGCGAACCACTCACAGCGTGACGGCGAGTGTCCGGCCCGAGCAGGTGCCGTTGAACGATCCGCTGGCCTGGGTCGCCGGAACCTCGTCGATCGTGTATTTTGAGACAGACGTCTTTCCGGGGCTGGCGATTACCGAGAACAATCCTGGATTGGAAGCCACCGCTTACGGGATGCTGGCTGATTTCGTCCGCGCGGTGAAGGAGACGTAGCAAGCTACGTCGATATAGCGTATTTGAACCTTATGCTAACCACTCACCTCGAAACATCGAACGCTCTTGATCTCGATTGGGTTCGCTCCCAGTTCCCATCGCTCTCTCAAACCGTCAACGGACATCCTGCAACGTTCCTTGATGGTCCGGGCGGAACTCAGGTTCCGCAGCGTGTGATCGACGCCATCTCCGATTATCTGAAGCGCGACAACGCCAACACTTGTGGCGCCTATGCGACCAGCCGCCACACCGACGCGATGCTTGCGGGCGCGCGTTCTGCCATGGCGGACTTTGTCGGCTGCGATCCGGATGAGATCGTTTTCGGTCCCAACATGACTTCGCTGACCTTCGCCATCAGCCGCTCGATCGGGCGCGAGCTTGGTCCGGGGGACGAAATCGTGCTCACGCGCCTCGATCACGACGCCAATGTTTCGCCATGGCACGCGCTTGAAGAGCGTGGCGTGACCATTCGCATGGCGGAAATTCGTGAAGAGGATTGCACACTTGATATGGACGATTTGGCGCGCAAGATTACCGACCGCACGAAACTGGTTGCGGTCGGCTACGCTTCGAATGCGGTCGGCACGATCAATGACGTCGCGAAGATCGTCCGGCTTGCTCATCAACGCGGCGCGATGGCTTACATTGATGCAGTCCACTACGCGCCACATGGTCCCATCGATGTGCGTGCGCTCGACTGCGATTTCCTGGTGTGCTCGACTTACAAGTTCTTCGGTCCGCATATGGGCGTGCTCTTCGGTAAACGTGAGCACTTGAAGCGGCTCGATCCCTACAAAGTTCGCGCCAACACCAATGCGGTTCCCAATCGCTGGGAGTGGGGCACGCTTAATCATGAATGCATCGCCGGGATCACGGCGTGTGTTGACTATCTGGCTGACCTTGGACGGCACGTGAATCCATCGGCTTCTGCTCGCCGCGCGGCTGTGCTCGCGGCATATGACGCGATCCAGAAATATGAGCACGGATTGATGAACAGCCTCATTCGCGGATTGCTGTCGATCCCTGGCCTGAAGCTTTATGGCATCCGCGATCCGAAGCGCTTCGATCAGCGCTGTCCGACGATTGCCGTGCGCGTTAAGGGCCACACGCCGCTCGAACTCGCTACTCGGCTTGGTGAGCGTGGGTTCTTTACCTGGGACGGAAATTACTACGCGCTGAACCTCACCGAGCGGCTCGATGTTGAAAAAGATGGAGGGTTCCTGCGCATTGGGCTGGCTCACTACAACAGCGCGGACGAGGTGAGCCGCTTGCTCGCGGCGCTAAAAGAGATCGTCGGCTAATCAGATTTCTGGTTTCGTCTTAATTCTGTGACGTTCTCGCCTTTCGCAACTAACACAACGGAAGCCAAATTAATAAATAGGCCGTGTTCGACCACGCCCGGCATGTCGCTTAGCTTGCGCGCTAGAGCAGGCGGATCGGCGATCTGGCCGAAGCTGCAATCCAGGATGTGGTGGCCCTCGTCGGTTACGAACGGATTTCCCTTTGCGTCCTGACGCAGTTTGACGGTCGCTCCGAGAGTTGTAATTCTCTTGGCAACCAAGGGCTGGGCGAAGGGAATCAGTTCGACGGGAAGCGGAAACTTTCCCAACACAGCGACCTGCTTGCTGGAATCGGCGATGATGACCACCTGCCGCGAAGCGGACGCGATGATTTTTTCCCGCAGGAGGGCGCCGCCACCGCCCTTAATCAGATGGAGTTGAGGATCGAATTCATCCGCGCCGTCGATGTCGACATCGATTCCCTGGAAATCGGTCTGCTGAAACTCATCGAGCGTGGTCAGCGGAATGCCCAAGCCCGCGGCGAGGTCTCGGGTGTGTACGGAAGTGGGGATGCCGCGGATCTTCAACCCTGCCCGGACTCGCTCGCCTAAAAACCTCACGGCATATGCGGCGGTTGAGCCGGTTCCCAGTCCGACAATGTTGCCGTCGCGTACGAAGCCCAGGCTGGCGCGAGCCGCTGCCGCTTTTTCCTGGTCGCTGGTTTTGGGATCATTTGCCACGTCTGCTCTCGATTCTCGAAATGGGTCTTTCGTTGTTTTTCAGAGGCCCCCCTCCCCCCTGATCTTTTGGAATCATGGGGTTACAGCCACACTACCCTCAAAATCTTTGAGGAATAAGGACTTACACGCAAAATATTCCGGAATAAGGACTTAGCGCCGTCGATTCCCGAATTCGAACCCGTATCCACCCGGTTTCTCCGTTCTCGTGGAGATAAGCAAATAAATTCTATAATATCACAAAGAGAACACTATGTCAAGCAGACGGCCCGGCATGCGCTGCTCGGGGCGGGGAAGAACCGAAAACCTGTGCCGGCAAACGGAAAATCAAAAAGGCCAGTCGTCAGTTTCCGGTTCTCGGTTCTCGGCTCTCACTTCTCAGTTTGCCGCTAAGTCGTGCGGACGGCTCGTCGACGAAGCACTGACGTTTGCTTTTGTGCCTTTTGCGGCTGAGGTTTTGATAATCTGCCGCGGACGTGCGCGCTGCCGCCATTTTCGGGCCGGGATGTTCTGAGAAGGACCTGGAGCCGTTCCAGAAGAATTCAGAGGCGACCTGGATCCCTCATTTGCCCACCCATTCGGAGCAGGCCGATGCGATTCTCATCTTCGGTGGAGACGGGACTGTGCATCGCTATCTGCCGCAACTGGTCGAGCTGGGGATTCCTGTGCTGGTCGTGCCTTGTGGCAGTGGAAACGATTTTGCGCGGGTGCTTGGCCTGCGCGGGCTTCGTCATTCGTTAGCGGCCTGGCACAAGTTTTGCTCTGGCGTTGGTAATGTGCGGACGATCGATCTTGGCGTAATCACGCAATTCATTAGGCAAGCGGACGAGGCGCCCGCTCCACATGAGCACTATTTTTGTTGTGTGGGCGGTGTGGGTCTGGACGCGGAGATTGCCCGGCGGGCTAACCAGCTTCCGCGCTGGCTGCGGGCGCACGGGGGATATGTCTTGAGCCTGCCGTCGGCGCTGTTGGGATTCGCGCCGGTCGCTATGAAAATCTTTTCGCCTGACGTAGAGAATCCCGATGAGTTCGCCGCTCGGAGCACCAAGCCGATGATGGTCGCCGCGTTCGCCAATACGCCGACGTACGGCGGCGGGATGAAAGTTGCTCCCCGCGCGCGGTTCGACGATGGGAAGCTCGATGTTTGCATCATCGGACAGATGAACAAATTCAAGCTGTTGTGTCTTTTCCCCAGCGTCTTTTTTGGACGGCATCTTGGTATTCGGGAGATCGAGTACTTCCAGACGGAATGGCTGCGAGTCGAAACGGAAGAGCCGCGCGATGTTTATGCGGACGGCGAGTACGTGTGCCGGACCCCGATTGAAGTGAGCGTGGCGCGAGAGGCGCTGCGGGTGATCGTGGCCTGACTGCTCAGGAAGAACGCGACTCGGCGGCTGAAGCGATATCCTGATACGAGTCACGAGCTCACAACCGGTCGGCGATCTTGGCGGCAATCTTCTCGGCGTCGTTCACACTGACGCCGCTGGTGCGCAGGTCCATGCTCACCATGACGTCGCCCTTGCGCATCATGAAGCCCGAACCTCCGGGCGCGACGTACGCTTCGTCCCCGATGCCGGGCACAGCGGTGAAGGTGTCCATACCCGAAATGTGTTGCATGGCACCGTGGGCAAACTTCATGGTCATGGCCCCGCCCTTCCAGGTGAATCCCACATCGAGGCGCTGGTTGGCGGCGCGGCCGTAGGGGTATTCGCACGCCATGTCGCCGCGAGGTTCGGCAGCCTGAACCGGTTGGCCGAGAATGGCAGCGACTTCAGCCGCCGAGACCAAGCACGGATCTCGTTTCCCAGTGTATGGAGTCGCATCCCCGCCCATCTGCTGCGAGTATTCGTGGGCCTTCTGCTTCACCCGATAGGCGAGGTAGAAGCAGCCTGCGCCAGCCACCAGCATCAGGAACACAACCACGGCCACCACAATCAGCACAATCTTTACTGCGGTGTTGCTCCCATGAGAGGCCGGGGTCGGGGTGCTGATGGCTGCGCCCGTCGCTACTGGAGGTTCGGACGAAGGGGTGGCCGGAGTGCCTGGGGCGACGGATGGGCCCGGCAGCGCTGCACCGCAGTTGGAACAGTATTTCACCCCTGCCGCGATTGGAGATCCACAATTCCCGCAGAATCCAGCCACGTATCGCCTCCGCAAGTTGCTGCGCTTTTTAGTTCGAGCACAACATCACAGAAAAATCCGGGCACTGCGATGAACACGGCAAAAGGACAGGTCGGAATAAGCAGGCCGAATCTTACGTAGCATTCGAGTGCAGGTCAAGGCGAAAGCGCGAAAACTCAGGGTCCGTGGTGCCCCCACCGGTGCTAAACTACCTTCACTGTATGGCTGAGACTGGTCGTTCCCGCACTCTGCTCTGGATCGTTATCGGTGGGGGAGTTTTCTTCCTCTTCGTGTTGGCCGTGTTTACGCTCGTGTATCTGACCCTGCGCGCGGGTGGAGAGCACGCGTCGCTGGATGGTTTCGGCGACAAGATTGGCGTGATCGACCTGGAAGGCGTGATTCTTGACTCCAGCGTGATCGTGCCGCAGATCAAAAAGTTTGGCGACGATGATTCCATCAAGGCCATCATTCTGCGGGTGAATTCTCCCGGTGGAGGCGTGGCGGCGTCTGAGGAGATTTACCGTGCGGTCAAGCGCATCCGTGACGACAAGAAAAAGCGCATCGTGGCCTCGATCAGCACCGTGGGCGCGAGCGGCGCATACTACGTCTCTTCCGCAACTAACAAGATTTATGCCGACAATGGCAGCGTGGTTGGGTCGATCGGCGTGATCGCCGAGTGGGTGAATTATGGCGACCTCATGAAGTGGGCCAAGCTGAAGCCGGAAGTGTTGAAGGTGGGCGCGCTCAAGGATACGGGCGATCCCAGCCGCGAAATGACTCCAGAAGAGCGGGCCTACATGCAGTCTTTGATCGACAACATGTATGGCCAGTTCGTGCAGGCAGTAGCCGACGGGCGCCATGCGAAGACCGATGACATTAAGAAAATCGCGGATGGCCGGGTGTGGACCGGGCAGGAAGCGCTGCCCATGCACCTGATCGATCAAATCGGCGACTTCCAGAATGCGGTGGACGACACCGCGAAGTCGGTCGGAATCAAAGGTGAGCCAGTGCTGGTGCGTCCAGATAAAGATCGCAAGACTCTGGCGGATTTGCTATTCGGAGATATTTCCCAATGGCTGCCGACTCGGGAGAAGCTGCTCGACCAGCAGATGGGGTTTTATTATCTGTGGAAGTGAGAAGAGCAGGCTGCAGGCTTCAAGCGTCAGGCTCTGGGCAGCAAAAGCTAAGGTGCACAGGTCCTTCGTGTTGCTCAGGATGACAAAGCGCCCCAAGCCTAAGCCGGAAGCCTGACGTCCGGTCCCAAAAAATGCCACTTGCGCACAACCCCTGAAATTTGAGAAGGTTATGCAGGCCCTGATGTGGCTCGGGAGCCCCGACCCCAGGCACAAGCCACTTTCATTACGACACTTACGGAGCGAAGAGGCGTATGACCAAGGCTGACCTGATCGATGAAGTGTCCCAGTTGGCGGAATTAACACGCAAAGACAGTGAAGTTATCGTCGAAACCATTTTCGACAGCATCGTGCGCTCGCTGCGCGTGGGCGACAAGATTGAGATTCGCGGCTTTGGCAGCTTCCGCACCCGGCAGCGCAAGCCGCGCGTGGGCCGCAACCCGAAGACTGGTGATCGCGTCGAAGTCCCCGCCAAGAAGATTCCGTTCTTCAAGCCGAGCAAGGAACTGAAGGATCTGGTGAATACGGGAGTGACCGAGACCGGTTCGGCTGCGGCAGTCCCCGCCACTCCAACCCACTAAGGGCGCTCGGTGTGCTCACTTGCCTGGACGAGGTGTCCGGGCCTGCGTGATTCCTGATAAGTCTGCTGCGATTCCGAATATGCCCGAGATGTGCCCCTGTGGTTAAATCAGATTCATGTTTGCCCGCAAGATTCGGGTGGAGTACGAGCAGAATGGGCGCCGTCTGCCCTGCCCGCTAAAGTGGCTGGATAGCTTCTCCATGCGCAACTTCACGAATGCGACCGCCTTTGACAATACCTTGCCTGTGGCCGACGGCCTGATGGAGATCGGCACCCACGTTCCGGTCGCAGAATTGAAAAGCGCAATGGAGGACTGGTTCCGGCGGAAGAGCTACATCGCGAAAGACGCGTCGTTGGTTCTAACCGAGAAAAACCCAACAGCCTGAACCACCCTTCGACTCCGCTCAGGGCAGGCTCCGGACACAAAGGTCCACAAAGGAAAAGCTCCCGATCTTCCCTTTGTGAACCTCCGTGTCCTTTGTGGTTTCGCCTTTGTCTTGGTTTCGCCTTTGTCTTGGTTTAGCCCTTGTCGTAGTGCAGCAACGAAAATACGTCGTAGCCGCGGAGCTTGTCCCGGCCTTTCAGAAAATCAAGCTCGACCACGAATCCCAAACCCACAACTTCCGCGCCCAGCGAGGCCGCAAGTTTGGTCGTGGCTTCGGCGGTCCCACCGGTGGCTAACAGGTCGTCCACGATGATGACGCGCTCGCCTTTCCGGATGGCGTCTTTGTGAATCTCAAGCGTGTTCGTACCGTATTCCAAAGCGTAATCGTACTTGGTGGTAGCAGCGGGAAGTTTGCCCGGCTTGCGGACGGGAACGAAGCCGGCATTGAGCCGGTAGGCCAGCGCCGGAGCGAAAATGAATCCGCGTGCTTCCATGCCCAGCACCAAGTCGACCTTCTGCTCCAGATAGTGCTCGGAGAGGGCGTCGATCAGCATGGCGAATCCCAGTTTGTCCTTCAACACCGTCGTGATGTCGTAGAAGAGAATTCCCTGCTTGGGGAAATCGGGGACTTCGCGGATCAGCTTCTTCAGCGGCTCGCAGTTTACGCTAGCTTTAATGGGCGCTACATTACTCGGCATTTACCAGGCTCCTTCGATACGAAAGTTTGTAAGGCCAGCCACAGGCTTGGCTTCAGATTCCTCAACATCATCCACGCGGGCGGCACGCGGACCCTCGCGCAGGCGCGAACGCAATCCGGCCAGCTGATCGCGGGTGCCAATGGCCAGCACTTCCACACTGCTGTCCGCATTATTGCGCACCCAACCGGCAATGCCGAGGATGTGCGCCTCGCGTTCCACAAACCAACGGAAACCTACGCCTTGCACGCGACCGCGAACCAGAAAGCGGCGGGCCTGTGTGTCCTTCGACATAAAACTCCGACCATCAAAATAACAGATTGTCGCGCCATGCAGGAATCGAGTGGTGGAACAACGATCGTCATTCCGAACAAGCGTTCTTTGCGCCGCGAGGAATCCGGGCGAGCCGCGCGAAGGGTCACGTTCTTTGCGACCCGATCATCGCGCGTTTGGCTCGCTTCCTTATCGAGCTGCGCCACTACCAGGAATAACCTAACGGGCAGCGCCGAACTCGTTCTTGACGACCACTCCGCCTTTCATGACGAATTGGACGTGCCCGAGTTCGCCAATGTCGGCGATCGGATCACCGGAAACAGCGATGATGTCGGCGAATTTTCCCGGCTCGATCGATCCTATCTTGTCTTGCCAACCCATCAATTCAGATGCATTCGCAGTCGCTGCGCGGATTGCCTCGAGCGGTGACAATCCAAGCTTAGTCATGGCAATGATTTCGCGCGCGTTCTTGCCATGCTCCTCGGCGCTGGCAGGATCGAAACCATTCGCGATTTTCACGCCCAACTCGCGAGCAGTTGAGATATTCTGCCGGGTGCGCTCCAGGGTCTCTTGCATGTATTTGTGCGGCTGCGGAGACTTCGCCGTGTCCACGGCATAGAAGTAATAGCCGATGGTCGGCACCCAGAAAGCATTTTTCTGTTTCATCAACTCGAAAGAGCTGCGATCGGCCTGGTGCCCGTGCTCGATCGAGTCCACGCCGGCGGTCAGTGCGTTGCGAATGCCCTCCGGGCTATCGGCGTGGGCGGCCACTCTTAGTTTGGACTTGTGCGCTTCTTCGACGATAGGGCGGATCTCATCGACGGTCAGCGTGGGAGTACCCCAGTCGGCATAAACCTTGAGCAAGTTCGCGCCGTGCCCGATCTGCTCGCGAGCAGCCCGCCGCGCTTCCTCAGGTCCGCTGATCATTTGCGCACCGGTAGGAAAATCCACCAGATCGGGAGAGATGTCGAAAGGGAAGTATTTCCCGACTGCCGCAATTCCACGGGTTGCCACCTGCATACGTGGACCGTCCACGAGGCCCTGATTGATCGCATCCCGCAGCGCGACGTCGGCATAGCCAGAGCCTTCGCTTTCGACATCGCGGACCGCAGTAAAGCCGGCTCGCAAAGTGACACGCGCATCGGCTGCGCCTTCCAGCGCGCGAAAAGCCTGCGACTTGGTGAGCAAGGTCAACCCATAGCCTTGGGGATCGTCGGGAATGCGGGCCATCAGATGAGTGTGGCAATCGACGAGTCCTGGGAGCAGCGTGGCATCGCCCAGATCCACAACTTCCGCCCCAGCCGGAATCGTCAGGGAAGCGCCGACGGCCGTAATCTTTTCATCCTGAATGAGAATCACGGCTTCGTGCACGATGCTGCCACTGTTCACATCCAGCATGCGGGATGCCCGCAGCGCGACTATTTTCGAAGGAGCATTCTGCTGCGCGCTGGCCATCGTGCACAAGGAGCAAAGAGCGAGGCTGAGAAACACAACGCGACTTGGCGCCACGGCCCTGGACATCAGCGTATCCTCAACAGTTTGTCATCCTGAGCGCAGTAGCCGAAGGATTCTCGAGCAGTCAAGCACTACCAAAGCCGCATCGGGGAATTCTCAGACCGCTGTTCGGACGAACATATAGACGAACAAGAGAATTCCCTGAAGCGACATTGGAGTATTCGCTGCACAGGGCCCTTCGACTCCGCAGCTGATTCGCTTCGCGAACTAACTGCTCCGCTCAGGATGACGGCTTGATTCTGATTTCCGTAATGCTGGGCTGAAGCGCAGTTATGCTAAGCCTGCCCGCCAACTCTACGCCCGCGACAAATAAACGCCTTCGGCAGTATCCACGCGAATCTTCTCGCCTTCGTTGATGAAGGGCGGCACCTGCACCACGAGTCCAGTCTCGGTTTTCGCTGCCTTAGTCACGCTGGACGCTGTAGCGCTCCTCATCCCCGGTTCAGTCTCGACCACGGTCAACTCGACCGTCTGTGGCAGTTCGATTCCGACCGCCTTGCCGTCGAAGAATTCTACTTTGATCTGCAAGTTAGGAATCAGATAATCCACTGCGTCGCCGAGGATGTCGCGGGTCAAATGGGTTTGTTCGAAATTAGTCGTGTCCATGAAGTAGTAGCTGTCGCCGTCGGCGTACAAGTACTCCATCTCCTGCTCGTCCACCGTGATCTTTTCGATGGGATCAGGCGAGCGGAAGCGGTGCTCGAACATGGCGCCCGTCCGCAGGTTGCGCAGTTTCGCCTGGATGAAGGCGCGCAAATTGCCGGGCGTGCGGTGCTCAACGCTGAAAACGGAGTGCAGATCGTTATTGTGTTTAATGATCATGCCGGGACGAAGTTGGGTGGCGGGAATAGACATTACCGAATGAATCTCCTTTAATTGCGGGTAGCCGGCGGGCGCGGGTGGTCCACATTCTCCGCCAGACACAAGGCTCAAAGTGCTTATTTTACAGGACTTGAGCCAATATGGGAAATCGCGCGAAGATTAAAAATTACGAATCCACGGCACTCGCCGCATCCGGCGGCTAGAATGTTGTTTGGCGAATCCAAGTTGCCAGCTTCATGAAGGGATTTCTGATTAGGAGAGGAGCTTTTATGCGTGTAGGAAAATATGAGTCTTCCGAAGGAAACACCGCCGCAACCGCGATCACCTTCCTGCTGATCGGGTTGGGAGCCGGGACGTTGATTGGACTTTTGTTTGCGCCGAAATCAGGCAAGCAAATGCGGAAAGAGCTGGGCCGCCGATATCAGGACGCTCGCGAAACCTTGGACGATTGGAAAGACGACGCAAAAGAAGTTGCCGAAGACGCTTTGGAACGTGGCCAGGAAATCGCCGACGAACTGCGCGACCGCGTAGCTCCACTGGCCGCTGCCATGAAACGGCGGTAACGGGCTTCAGCGCCACGGTTTACGATCTAGCCCACCATCTAGCCGAAGATCGCCGAGAAGAAACCCTTGATTTTGGCGAAAGCTCCGTGGTGGAGTTGCTTCGCCTGACTTTGAGCCGGAGGCAGAACCTCGGTCTCGAAGGTCGCCGGACGCGGCAAGTCGCGCACTGGTAGAGACTGCGCGTCGGGGATTGGAGCCGGCTTTGGAGCCGGGGGATGATTTGCGGGCATATCCGCCGCACGAAAGACGAACGGAGCTTCCACCTGCACATGAACGTCGTTCGGCTTGGACGGTGGCAAAGCAGCCGTCTCCGGTCGCAGCGCCGCCGCCTCGCCGGGCAACGTAACACCTGATTGCTTGGCGGAAGCGGCAGGCGTAACAGGCTTGGATCCGTCTCGCGCCAGATTCATGGATGAAGGTTGCTTCGCATCAGAAACCGGAGGCGCGGCAGACGCCCGCATCACGGGGATCTCTGGCGGCGGGCAGCCACAACTGGAAGGCACGGCGGCGTCCACCAGATTCAGGCGGCCAGAGTGAAACACAATCTGCTCCGTGGGCTTGACCTGATAATTCCCTTCTCCCAACAGTTCCGAAACAATCACCGAAGCCGTGTTCCCAGGCAAACCGCGTACGCATGTATTGCCCCGCGAGTCGGCGCTGACGGCATAATGAAACTCGCCCGGCCCCGCCAGCAGAATGCGAAAATCAGGCGTCAGAATCGAATCCGCCGATGCGTCCAGCTTGTAGTGAGCTTCGAGCGCTCCCGTGTTCATCCCCAGCATCAGACCGTGCCCGCTTTGCGCAGACGTGACCGACACGGTCGTCCCCGGGCAAACCAGCACTTCGCCGCCTCGTTGCAAACGCAGCACAGAGGTCTCCGAACCCGCAGTCACCGAAGAACCCGCAGCGGCTCGGCTTCCTGCTAGAACAACCGCTCCCGAGGAGCCCGGGCCCAGTGGAACGGCTGCCGGCTGGATCCCTTGCGTGAAAGCCGGGACAGAAGGCGGCTTGGCGGTCACTTGGTCTGAGGAAGCGCGTAGCCGAACCATCAGGCGATTTCCGGCCGCGTCCCAGGTGTGCCCAACCGGCTTAACCAAATCAACCACCACACGCGTGACGGGGGGAGCGTTCTGATATTGGTTGACGCGGACCCGGCGAATTTCCTGAGCGGGCGAGTCGATCCGAGTGTTGTTCCCGGACAAGTTCGCAGGCACATCAGCATTCGGAAGATCAATCACCAGCCGCGGCGGATTGTCCAGCGTGCTAATTGCGGGCACGAGCGGACGGCTGGACAGGATCTCGACTGCCGGCCCCGGCAGCACGCGCACGCTGCGCACGAAGATCGGAGTGTCCGTAGTTGCCAGCAATTTTGGAGTCGACTGGGCAAAGCTCGAGGCAATCAGCAGTCCTGTGAGCAGTGCAAGCGCAACGAGCGCGCTCCGAACGCATGGCTGGAACTTCATCGCAGAATAGAGTACTTACTGCAAAGATACCACTGGCCTGCGATAGAGAGAAGTCTTACGGCGAACACCAAAGTCATCAGGGACAGCTTGGCGCAGAAGTTCAACCCAATTTGCCGCCAGCCGCAGAGATCAAGGAACCAGGTTCATGGTTCCGACAGGAATTCGTATTCGTCAATGACCGCGGCAACCGCGACTCTACCTTCGTTGCCGCCTTCATCCACGCGCACCACTTTGCCCTTGCACCGTACCCGAATGCTCTCGGTCAAAGTGATCTCCGGGGGAAGAGTGAGGGTAAATTCAATGTTCGATCCAGCGGCAATTGCAGAGTCCACAAAGAAACATATGCCGCGGGCGCTTACATCGCGCGTCTGCGCAGTCTTTTCCTGCACTCCACCCTCGGTATAGGTCACCGAAACGGGCAACCGCAATGCGAAGCGGCGGGTTGCCCGCTTATTATCCTGTTCGGCCTCGGCCATGAGCCCTCCAGTAAAGCCTGTAAAGCATGGCGGTTTGCGTGAACCGTGTCAAGACTGTAGTTCGGGTTCGGACGCGCATTGACAGACCTCCGCCCGCTGTACTACTGTCATCCTCCGCTACAAACTGGGAAACTGGCTGCCAGCCTTGCTTCCAGCGTGTTCCGGACCCCAGGCGACGTAAGGAGACCAAAGTGAAAAGCTGGTTACGAAGATGGTTGTTGGTGGCAATCGCCACCGTCAGTGTCGGGTGGGGAGTGGGCAACCTTCATGCTGCGACCAAGCATTACGTGCTGACCAATGACGATGTCAACGGACCAAACACGGCGACTGTATTCCTGGTCAAGGGCATCCCGGCCAACCCAAAGCTCGCTCCCGTGAAAGTCATCCAGACCGGCGGCCAGGGGCTGGGCGGCGGCACTTATGGCACTGTCCGGCAGGCCCTCGCCCGCGTCGGCACCACGGAATGCTTCTTTGTTGCCGACGCCAACTCCAACGATATCGCCGCCATCGACTATAAATCACTGAAGGTCGTGGGCAACTATCAGGGCTCGGCCGCCGACAACAGCGAGCGGAATGGCCTCGGACTGGCCACAAGGGGCAAGCACCTGTATGCATCTTTTATAACCTCGGGAACGATCGGCGCGTTTACTATTCAAGCTGATTGCGCCCTCACGTTTCTCGGCGATGCATCCGCTGTCGGATTGACTGGTGGACAAATCGACGGCATGGCGGCACATGGCACCATTCTGGTTGTGACCTATACCGACGGTTCCATCGAGTCCTTCAACACAGCAGGCGGTGTACCGGTCCCGAACAACGATGAGCAGTACACAAGTGGCTTCAACAAATACCACGACATCAACGCGGCTGACGTGAACATCACCCAGGATGGGCATTTCGCCGTCTTCAGCGACGCGTCGCTTACCACGCAGGTTGAAGTCTCGAACATATCTTCCGGCAAGCTCAAGCCCACCGTCGACTACGACAGTCTCGGCTCGGGGAAAAACTCCAACAACATGTGGATCAGCCCGGACGAGAGTCTGATCTACGTGAGCAACAATCAATCTGGCCAGATCACCGCTCTGTTTTTTGACAAGAAAACAGGTAAAGTTTCTTACGGTTGCATATCTCCCGTGCTCAAAGACTTCAATTCCACCTGGTTCACGAACACCGGAGTGACCACGGAGGACACCACGGGAACAGGCGCGGTGCTGTGGCTTGCCGAAGAGGGCTCAGCCTCCTCGATTGGCATCGTGGAGGTAACCTCCACCGGCAAGAAGTGCACGCTGAAGGAAACTGCACAGTCCCCGGCTAAAGATCCAAATAGTCAAAACCTCGAGTCGTTGACTGGCTATCCGCCGCGATCGTTCTAGGGTAAACTCTGCTGAGTTCGTCCTGCTTCGCTTTGAAAGGGCGCGGCCTTCAGCCGCGCCGCTCGCAACCCGCTAATATGCGGATTCGGCCGCTGAGGGTCGCCGCCGGGGTCGTATCCGATATCAGCGACATGACTTATTCAGACCATCCCAAGCAGCAAACATCAAAGGGCCTAGAATAAAGACATGGTCTTCGTCCTCGACAACTACGATTCATTCACCTACAACCTGGTCCAGTATCTGGGCGAACTCGGAACCGAGGTTGTAGTTAGCCGCAATGACCAGGTAAGCGTGGCAGAGGTAGAAGCCATGAACCCGGAGCGCATCCTGCTTTCGCCCGGACCATGCACGCCGCAAGAGGCCGGAATCAGCATTGAACTAGTCCGCCATTTTGCCGGCAAGGTTCCAGTTCTGGGAGTGTGCTTGGGACATCAAGCCATCGGCGCAGCCTTCGGCGGCGAAATCGTACGCGCCCCCAAACTGATGCACGGCAAAACCAGCGAAGTCCAACACGATGGCCGAACGATCTTCAAGGGCCTGCGCTCACCAATGACCGCCACGCGCTATCACTCCCTGATCGTCGAAGAAAAAAGCTTGCCCAAAGATCTGGAAATCAGCGCCTACGCCGCGGAAAATGGCGGATCTCGCGTAATTATGGGCCTGAGACATAAACGGTTTCCGGTAGAAGGCGTGCAATTCCATCCCGAAAGCGTCTTGACGGGCGAGGGAAAGAAACTGATCGAAAATTTCCTGAAGATCTGATTCCACTGTAGTTTGCGGCTACAAGAAAGCATCCTTCCTGTTTCGCGCCGTACCCGCGAAACCAAAGGCCCTCCTGCAAAATCCACGGTCGACCCGACGAAGCGTGAGGCCCAAGCGACGACAGCGACCCTGGAACGCCAAACCACGAAAGGGCCCGACGATGCCGGCGTTGAAGAATCGAACACAGCGCTGACCGTGCCGACTCCCGAGCCCGCCACCCTTGGCGTACTGTCGCTCGGATCACCCAGACTGTCTATATGGAGACGGGAAGAGTCGGCGGTTGCTGCGCCGTCGCGGTCAAAACGTGTAATGGCCTGATTCCAACAGTTAGCGTGGCGTCCGGGTGCTCAGGTCGTGTAGCTTGTAGGCGCGGAAGGAACACCACTTACTTTGCACGAGCGTGAAACTCGATTCGATCGCAATGGCGAGAACTGGATGCTCAAGCTTCGATATCGAGCATCATCACGGTCGGATTTTGAAAACCGCGCCCGCATTCATTCCGCTGCCAATGGTGGTGCCGTATAGCGTGCCACCCTTGCCAAGGAGCACAGCGCCGGCGGCCAGTTGGTCGTTGCTGTTCTTGAAGCTGAAAACCACGCCCTCGAACCAGATTCCGCCCTCTTGTTTCAGCGCGAAAACTGTACCACCATTTGACGGAAGGCCACCAAACTGTGTTGTGCCATAGAATGTGCCCTTTGGGTCCATAGTCAGGCCTGCCCAGGGAAAACACCCATCGCTGCCGCATGCGAAGGTATGAAGGACGTTCAGCGTCCAGGCTCCCTGGTGATTGGCTGGAGGACTCAACTCGAAGACGGTGCCAACACCGGACCCGCCCCCGATCACCGTAGTGCCATATAGCTTGCCCCGGAGCAGTATCAGGCGGCACAACGGACCAAAGCCGTCAGTGCCGCCAGTAAATGTGTAAAGCGTTTCCTCAGTCCAGGCACCGCCCGCTGCGGGCTTGAGCCGGAAAACTGCCCCTGCGCCGAACGCGCCGTCGTTCGCGAGCGTGCCGTAGAGCGATCCGTTCTTGTCAAAGATCACCGCCGCTCGGGGACTGGTTCCCTCGTTGGTCATGAAACGGTGGAGAACAGTCTCAGTCCAGGTACCTCCTTGCCCGGGCATCAGTTCGAAAACGATCCCGTTCCCCGGCGAACCGCCGTTGTTGGTCGTGCCGTAGAGATTACCGGCTTGGTCGAAATTCAGGTCACTCTGAGGTCCCAGTCCGTCAGTGCCTCCGGCGAAACTGTAGATTACGTTTTCGGTCCAGACACCGCCCTTTCCGGGCGTCAATTCATAGACCGTGCCAGCATCGGAGGCGCCGCCACGGTAGGTGGTGCCATATAGGTTTCCTGCCGAGTCGAAGATCAGGCCGCCGTAGGGTTGAGAGCCATCGCTGCCGCCAGAGAACGTGTAGAGGATGGTTTCGGTCCAGCCTCCGGGCGCTTGAGGGTTCGTTAGCTCAAAAGCGATGCCTGCGCCGGACGCGCCCCCCAACGCGGTCGTCCCATACAGATTGCCTGCCGCATCGGAGATCACGCGACCATAAGGCGCAGCGCCGTCGGTGCCGGAGCCAAAGTGGTGGAGCACCGCCTCCTTCGGCCACGCAGCGAGATTGCCCGCCAACATCAACATGACAAAAGAAATCGCAAATGGCTTTACGCAGCGAGAGAACCTCTCGTCTTTCATCGGAATCACCCCCAGACATTCAAATTTGATGTTCGAATGCGATCGGAAGGGAATGCACAATCTCTTGAATGAAGAGAAACGGAGATTTTCATCTGAAATCAAGACCGCTCCGCAATACACCCGAATTCTCGGCCTTCAAACAGCAGCGAGAAGTCTACACCCGCGCCCGTTCTCTGCCAACCCATGGAGTAACTATTGAAATATCTCCGATTACACAAACTAGTCAAAGGTGAGGTTCCGGGCAGCCCGAAGAGTGGCTCACATCTTTGTATACAACGCAAAAGGTGGGGCACCCTCGGTTTGGTTTAAAGAAAGGAGAATGTGGATAGTCTGCCCGCCTATCCACCGTTTCGCGCCGATTCCACCGCTCTCAGCACCGCTTGGGCCTTATTCATGCTCTCCTGAAACTCGCTGGCGGGATCGGAGTCGGCGACGATGCCTGCTCCTGCCTGCAAATACGCGCGCTTGCCCTGCATGAGCATGGTGCGGATCGCGATGCAGGAGTCGAGATTGCCCGCGAAATCGGCGTAGAGCACGGATCCTCCATAGACTCCGCGGCGCACGGGTTCGAGTTCTTCGATGATCTGCATGGCGCGCACTTTCGGCGCTCCGCTGAGTGTGCCTGCAGGAAAGCATGCGGCGAAGGCATCGAGAGCGTCCATTCCTTCGCGCAATTTTCCTTCGAGCGCGGAGACGATGTGCATGACGTGCGAGTAACGCTCGACGTACATCAGATCGCGCACCTTCACCGAACCGTATTCGCTGACCCGTCCCAGATCGTTGCGGCCCAGGTCGACCAGCATGACGTGTTCGGCGCGTTCTTTCTCGTCGGCCAGCATTTCTTTTTCGAGGCGCGCGTCTTCGGCTTCGTCGCGGCCGCGCGGATGGGTTCCAGCAATCGGGCGGTATTCCAGCCTGCTTCCGGTCACGCGCACCAGCATCTCCGGGGACGACCCCAGAACGTGAATGTCGCCCATGCGAAGAAAATACAAGTAAGGCGAGGGGTTCACCGTTCGCAAGGCGCGGTAGATATCGAACGGCGCAACTTCGGGAGAAAAGTCCAGTCTTTGCGAGAGCACAACCTGGAAAATGTCACCGGCCGCAATGTACTCTTTGGCGCGCTCCACGGACTTCATGAAACGGCTGCGGCTGGTTCCAGCATGAACCTTCATCTTGGCTTTGCCGGATCGCGGCGACTTATGCCAATGAGCCGGACGCAAACCGGCGGCCAGCTTCTTTTCGAGGATTGCGATGTCAGCAACTGCGCGATCATAAGCCCGTCGCGGGCTCTCGCGGGAAACATCGGCAGTGGCGATGATATGAATCTGATGGTGCAGGTGATCGAAAGCCAGGAGCCGATCGAAGAACATCAACACACAATCAGGCAGAGCAAGATCATCCTTTGCGTGCTCGCCAAGTTTCTCCAATTGGCGGACGGCATCATAGGCAAAATAACCAACGGCGCCGGCGGTAAATGGAGGCAAGCCGGGAATCTTCGCGGGGCGATGATGCCGGAGCAGCTCTTTCAACACGGGTAACACGTTGCCCTTGCGATTTTCGCAAGTCTTTCCGCGCTGCAGCACGACGTCCTCTCCGCGGGCTCGCACTTGCAAATAAGGACGCGCTCCCAGGAACGTGTAGCGCCCGATTTGCTCTCCGCGCTCCACGGACTCCAGCAAAAAAGCATCAGGTTCGCTGGCCGCTATTGCGAGGAAAGCAGAGACGGGCGTCAGCTGGTCGGCTGTGACCGACTTGACCACCGGCACCAGCGTGGACTCGCGGGCGAGGCGCGAAAACTCCTTGTAATCGGGGCGCAGCAAGCGTTAGCCGCTTAGATCCTTTCAAGTGGAATCGCGTCTGCCATTATAAAGGGCAGGAGCAGGTGCCCCCTGTAACCACCGAATGAATTGACGGATTCGACGGCGGGGCGGAAGATGGCTGTTTAGCCAGCACGGGGGACTATGCGTATTAAGTTCTGGGGAGTTCGCGGATCGACACCTGCTCCTCAGCCCGAAAATATGCGCTATGGGGGCAATACTTCCTGCGTGGAAGTGCGCGTCGGGGACAGCTTGTATATTTTCGACTGCGGCACCGGCTTCCGCGTGTTGGGACAATCCCTCCGGCACGAGTTCAACGGTCATCCGGTCTCTGCTCACGTGTTCGTCTCCCATTTCCACTGGGATCACATTCAGGGAATCCCATTCTTCGGTCCGCTGTATGACAACCGCGAGAACCGTTTCCAGTTTCATTGTTCAAGCCGGACGCGCAGCCTGAAGCGGGTGCTCGAGGAGCAGATGGCTGCGCCCTATTTCCCCGTAGGGCTCACCGAAATGCAGGCTCATCAGAATTTTTACGACTTAGACGAGGGCCGCATCCAGTTGGGCGACGTAACCTTGCAGACCCTCTGGCTAAACCATCCCCAGGGCTGCATGGGTTTCCGCCTGGAAACCGAAGAAGGCGTGATGGTCTATGCCACCGACAATGAGCCCGGGGACGCGCTGTTTGACAAGAACGTGCGCAAACTCGCGGCCGGCGCGGACGTCCTGATTTATGACGCCCAATATCTTCCCGAGGAATACGCCCGCAAACAAGGCTGGGGCCACAGTCATTGGCGCGAAGCGATCAACGTGGTCATAGAAAGCGGTGCGAAGGAATTAGTGCTCTTCCATCACGATCCCGATCATGACGATGCGTGCATCGACAAAGTGGTCAAGGAAGCACGCGATTACTATCCCCGCCTGCGGGCCGCCGCGGAGGGTATGCAGATCGAAGTATCAGCCAAGGCGCCAGCCTAAGCGCTGGTTTTCTCCTTACGCTTGTGAGCTTTGTATCGATCAATCCTGGATTACAATGAAGCCAGGTTATTCCGAGCGCAGCGAGGAATCGGGATTTGTTTCGGAGCCACGAAGTGCAGATTCCTCGCGACGCTCGGAATGACAGTGGGGGAGAGTTTTTGGGCCGGGCGGATACCACTTTGAAAGGGGCCGTGAGTGACTCAGTTTTCAGCACCGTGGCCACATCTGTCGGTGATCTCGATCATCGATATTCTGCTGGTCGCAATTATCATTTATGAATTTCTTGCCCTGATCAAGGGTACCCGCGCCTCCTTGATGGTTGTGGGTGTGGCGGGGTTGGGGCTTGTTTTCTATTTGTCCCGGCTGGGCAACCTGGCCGCGCTGAACTGGCTCATCAGTACGTTGCTTCCCTACACCGTGTTCGCCTTGATCGTGGTTTTCGCAGCGGAGATCCGGCAAGGGCTGGCAAGGCTGGGGCGGGGGCTTACGCTGAGTCGCACGACGGGTTCGGAGGCAGACGCTTACGACGATATTGTGCTGGCCGCTAACTTGTTTTGCCAGAACCAGACGGGAGCTCTGATCGTCATCGAACGCGAGATTGGTTTGCGCACCTACATCGAGAGCGGGGTTCCACTCGACGCGCGGCTCTCCTACGATTTGCTGGCAACAATCTTTCGGCCGAGCGCTCCTCTGCACGACGGCGCTGTAATCGTGCAGAATGACCGCATTGCCGCTGCCGCATGCTTTTTGCCGCTCTCCATGAACCCGGTGCTTTACACGCAACTGGGAACGCGGCATCGCGCGGGCATTGGAGTAACTGAGGAAACCGATGCCATTGCCGTAATCGTTTCCGAGGAGACCGGCAGCATCAGCCTGGCAGTTTCGGGCAAGATTGAACGTGATCTGAGTGTCGACCAACTGCGCGATCGTCTCGGAGAATTACTCCGTCGCTACGTGCCTCCGTCTACGCTGCCCACGCCGATTTCGAACGACAGCGAAGTATCGGACGATTCGCGGATCAACGATTCCCGTTTAAACGATGCGCGCCTGAGCGAGTCGCGTCTGAATGACTCCCGCATGAATCAGCGGGCGGATCGCTAGCCCATGCGCGACTTCCTGCAACGCTATGTGTTTCACAATCTAGGTCTGAAGCTGATCTCACTCGCCCTCGCCGTGGGCGTCTGGCTTGCCGTGGCACGCGATCCCGTAGCCGAAGTCGCGGTCGATGTCGCCATCGAGTTCCACAATATTCCGCAAAATCTGGAGATCAGTTCAGACAACATCCCCCGAGCCCAAATCCGGCTTCGCGGTCCGGAGCGAGTGGTTCGCCGCCTTCAGCCTTCCGACGTTTATGCGGAAATCGAACTCAACGGCCTGAGGCCCGGCGAGCGCACGTTTGATTTAACCGCACAACAGATTCATGAGCCTTCCGAGCTCGAAGTTGTTCAGGTGGTGCCTAGCCAGGTCCATCTTACTTTCGATACCCGGCTCACTCGGCAAATTCCGGTGCAGCCGCGCGTCGCAGGCACATTCGCTCCCGGCTACAGCATCGGCCGGATCGTGGTGGATCCTCCGAACATCACCATTAGCGGGCCCAAGAAGCACGTGGAAGCGGTCGAGGCGGCGATCACTGACCCGGTGGACGTTAGCGGGGCAATCGATCATGCGACCTTCTCCCGGCACGCTTACGTCTCCGACCCCCTGATCCAGGTGGCGAGTCCGGACCCGGTGCGAGTAACGGTTATCATGCAGAAAGTTCCACTCACAGGCGGAAGCACTTCGACTGTAAAACCAGAATGACATCTCAGACACGACAGTTGTTCGGAACCGATGGCATTCGCGGCGTAGCCGGCGAGTTCCCCTTAACTTTGGAAGGTACCTACCTCATAGGCCGTGCGCTCGGTCATGATCTGATTCGCACTGTTCCGAACGCCAGCGTTGTGATCGGACAGGACACGCGAGAATCGAGCTCATGGATCGCGGACCGCGTGTTGCTAGGGCTGGTTTCCAGCGGCTGCAGAGTCCATAGCGCCGGTGTGATTACGACTCCGGGGGTGGCCTACCTCGCGCGTTCCCGCAACCATGCTGCCGGGGTTGTGATCTCGGCGTCGCACAATCCCTGGACTGACAATGGCATCAAAGTTTTCTCGGGCGATGGATACAAGTTGCCCGACTCGCATGAACTTGCCATCGAGCAGGAAATTTTCACTCTGCTGCAGAATCCCGAAGACCACTTGCCGGTGTCGGTGAAGCCCGCTCCCAGCTTGCCTGGGGAGACGAGCCTTCGTCATGCGTACGTCGAATGGCTGAAGCAAGGCCTGAAGACGGACCTGAGCCGGATCAGAGTTCTGGTGGATTGCGCCAACGGCGCGGCCACGGCTGAGGCTCCTGAACTTTTTCGTGCTTGCGGCCTTCAGGCAACTTATCTGAGCGCTTCTCCGGACGGGCAAAATATCAACGATCAATGCGGCGCCTTGCATCCGGAAACGCTGGGTCGAGCCATCGCTGGGCAGAAGGGTCAATTCGATTTGGGCGTCACCTTTGACGGGGACGCCGATCGCGCCCTGTTCAGCGACGTGAATGGCCGAGTAGTGAATGGCGACGGCGTACTTTTGCTGGTTGCGCGCGACATGCAATCCCGTGGCGTTCTTACCGGTTCCACGATTGTTGCCACGACGATGTCGAACATGGGTTTGGAAATCGCGCTGCGCAAAGCGGGCGTCCGCATGCTCCGCGCCAATGTCGGAGACAAGTACGTACTCGAGGAGATGCTCAAGACCGGCGCGATTCTCGGCGGCGAGCAGTCCGGCCACATCATTTTCCGTGACGGAGAAGCAACCACGGGAGATGGCCTTCTCACCGCTCTGCGGGTAATGGAAATCATGGCCCGAACTGGCAAGCCTCTGGCAGATTTGATCGAGGGTCTCAAGGTCTTTCCGCAGATCATTCAGAATATTCGGGTCCGAGAAAAGATAGCGTTCGCCCAGGTGCCTGAAATTCAACGTACGATCGAAGCGGCAGAAAGCGAACTGAATGGCAACGGACGCGTGGTCGTCCGGTACTCAGGCACCGAAGCGCTCGCGCGGGTCATGGTGGAAGCGGAGTCCGAAGAAAAAATGCGGACGTTGGCGGGGAATATTGCCGGTGCGATCAAGAACGCGCTGGGAACCTGATTTGATCGTGTAGGGACGGGGCGCCTCGCCGTCCAATCCGAGCAAAGCTCGGCAGTCGTCTATGAAAATGTTTTTGTCCAATGCCGCTGCGATATGGAATTTGCTCCTTCTGCTCGCGGTGATCGGAACGCTGGCCGGATTCTTCTACTGGTTTGGCGTACGAAGGCTGATCAGAGCTAGAAGAATCGCCACCTCGCGAGACCGACGATTGCTGCGGGAAGCCGCCCAACGCGAATCAGACAGCAATCAATCCTGAATTTGCTTTCTCTCTGTAACTCTGTGTCTCTGTGGTGAAGAAGTTATTCGCAAGAAGTTATTCCAGGTCTCGCCAGTTCGACCCAACTCCAATTTCCACCAGTAGAGGCACGATTAGCGGATGAACTTCTTCCATCTGCTCCCGCACCAGAGTTCGCATCGCTTCGATTTCAGCTTCCGGAACCTCAAACACCAGCTCGTCATGCACCTGCAGCGTCATTCTTGATTTCAGTCCGCGCTCCCGAAGCGCCGCGTCAATGCGAATCATGGCAATCTTGATCAAGTCCGCCGCCGTTCCTTGCAGAGGCGTATTGACTGCGGTGCGCTCGGCGAATCCGCGCAGGTTCGCGTTCTTGCTGTTGATGTCCGGGATGGGCCGCACGCGCCCGAACAGGGTTTTGACCTTGCCCTCGCGCCGGGCTTCATCCAGAGTTCGGTCGATGAATGCGCGCACGCCGCCGTATCTTTCAAAATAGGCGTTGATGAACTGCTTGGCCTCGCTGGGCTCGATCCCCAAATTTTGTGAGAGTCCGAATGCCGACAATCCGTAGACGATTCCAAAATTCACAACTTTCGCTTGCCGGCGATGATCAGGCGTAACCATCAGCGGCGGCACACCAAACACTTGAGACGCGGTGAGCGTGTGTATGTCATCGCCACGACGATATGCTTCAACCAGCAGCGAGTCCTTCGAAAAGTGTGCCAGCAAGCGCAACTCGATCTGCGAATAATCCGCCGCCAGCAGCACGTGACCTGGCTCAGCTGTAAACGCCGCACGGATCTCGCGGCCTAACTCGGTGCGAATTGGAATGTTCTGCAGATTCGGGTTGGCCGACGATAGTCTTCCCGTTGCCGTGCCGGTCTGCCCGAAAGTCGTGTGCAACCGGCCACTCGTAGGTTTCAGCAGGGCAGGCAACGCATCGACGTAAGTCGATTTGAGTTTGGTCAGTTGCCGGTATTCGAGCACCATCCGTGGCACATCATGGCTCTCGGCCAATCCCTCCAGCACGTCGACGGCGGTCGAAATTGTTTTCCCTTTGCCGTACTTCACGGGCTTGGGCAGATTCAACTTGTTGAACAGAACGTCGCCTAACTGCTTGGGTGAACTGATGTTGAACTCAATCCCAGCGCGCTGGTAAATCTCTTTCGCCTTGGCGTCGATCTCGCGTTCCAACCGCGACGACATCTCGGCCAGAGCCGCACGATCGATCTTGACTCCTGCATGCTCCATGCGCGCCAGCACCGGCACCAAGGGTAGATCGATTTCTTCGTACAGCTTGAGGAGCCCGGCTTCTTCCACTTCCCGTCGCAGCGCGGTTGCGAGCCGGCCTGTGATGTCGGCCGCTTCCGGCAGCGTCCCGCTGAGTTTGAGGTTGAAGCGCCGCAATGCCACATCGGCTAAGCGATGCGAGGAGTAGGTCGGGTCGAGCAGGTAGGAATACAGCATGGAGTCATGATCTACGCCTGCCAGAGTGGTGCCTTGACCCTCGAGCACGTGTGTTGCCGATTTGTAATCATGAATGGCTTTGGACAGGCTTTCGTCCATCAGAGCATCCTTCAGCTTCGACGTGGCTTCTTCTGCCTCGGAGCTGACCGTGACGGCTACGCCGTGCCTCGGCGAAATTGCGATATCCCGCGGGCGCTCCATTGTCAAAGGCTCAGAAGTGAGCGCCAACATGCCAGTTCCCGATTCTTCCTCTTCAGTCTCCTCTTCGGCAACTTCTGATTCTGCTTCCACCGCGACCGCCAGCACGCCTGCCGATGAAACGGACTTCAGCACCGCTTCTACGTCGGCGGCCGATTTTGCTTCGGTGTAATGCGACTCATTCACTTCGACGACCGGGAGCAACTCCTTTAACAGTGAACTAAACTCCAACTCGGTAAAGAGCGCCCGTAGCGCTTCTACCTCCGGTTCGCCCACCTTCATCGCATTCAAGTCGAGCTCGATCGGGACATTGCAATCAATCGTCACCAACTTCTTACTCAACATTATGTTGTCCCGATTGTTCTGCAGCGATTCGCGATAGGTCTTCTTCTCGACTTCCGCAGCGCGATCGAGCGCTTGCTCGACCGAACCAAATCGCCTGATGAGTTCAACCGAACCCTTGTCGCCTATGCCCGGGGCTCCGGGAATATTGTCGATGGAATCGCCGCGCAGGGCCATGACATCGATCACGCGCTCGGGAGGCACACCCAGAATTTCCTCGACCTTCGCGGCATCGCAGATCAGATTGTCCTTGGGCGGATTCAAAACGTGAATTCGATCGTTCACCAGCTGCAGCATGTCTTTGTCACTCGAAACCACATATACGGAATAAGATTGGTCGACGGCTTTGCGCGCCAGTGTGCCAATCACGTCGTCTGCTTCGTAGCCTCCGAGCTCGAGCATTGGAATGCGGTAGGCTTCGAGCGCTCTTCGGATATAGGGCAATTGCTGCGCCAGGTCTCCGGGCATTTCTTTGCGATTGGCCTTGTAACCGTGATATTCGATTTCCTGGAACGTCTGGGTCTTCAGGTCGAACCGCCGCACGCTAGTAAGGCCTTCAGCCTGCTGATCTCTAAACGTTGGCGCGGCTACATCGAATACCGCTGCGAGATACTCCGGGGAAAAATCATCGCGCAATTTGCGCAACATGTTGACAAAGACATAAGTCGCGGCCGTCGGCAAACCTGTTTTGGTGGACATCCCGCGCTGCCGCGCCATGGCGTGATAGGCGCGGAAGATAAAGGACATGGTATCGATCAGGAAGATGCATCCCGTTTCACTGGAGACAATCTTCAGCTTCTGCGCGGAAGCGGACGTGTCCGGCGCAGCCGTATTCGCGGCGTCGGGGACGAAAGCAGACGAGGATTTCTTCCTGGGAGACAACAGACTTAGTTTAGCAGCAGGCTCGCAGAGGGGCTCCGCGGCACCCTATTGGAAGGTAAGGGTAAAGTCAGCTTTGACGAACTTAGTCTTTGGTCCGCCATCCGAGTTGCTGAAAACCAGATGGTACTCCTGTGGCCGGTCAAACGTAATGGGGACCTGCCAATCGACCACCTGATCGTGAGCGGGATCCAGCTGGTAGGTTGTGCTTCCCGGCCGGCCTTGGGCGAAATCGTTGAATTCCTGTTCATTCAAGAGCATCAAGCTAACATCGGCAGTTTTGTCACTGGTGGAATCAGGGTCACGACGCTTGGTAAATGATCGGAAGTCGCCGTGTACTCTTGAATATCCCCGGCTGGGAGGAACTACGAATGCAAACTGCGCATATTTGTTAACCGGGAATACTCCGTGCACAACATTCTTGGATTCCTCGGAGCCGGAATGAACCAGGCGATCGACGGCTAGAGTTGTTTCCGGTCCCTCGGGCGGATTCGCCCTTTTCGAGCAACTACAGAGCAGCACCAACAGAACCATCAGCAGCCCAGCAGATTGCACTTGCCTGAAGTCTTTGCGCACCTGCTGATTTTCCTACGACCTCTCCTCTATTGGACAGGTGACCGAAGTCACCGGTTCGGCCTCCCGTACTCGGTGTTGTAGTGCAGCTTAATTTCTCCGCAGGTGTGCTGCTCCGGCGAATAAACCACGCAGGTATCGAACGGCCGCGAATAAACGTGCAGACTGACCGCTCGCTGATTGAACTCGCGCGGATTGTATACCCGGTGGACTGGCTCTTGGGGATCGACGGCGCAGGGATGGGTCGGGTTCATCTCTACGGTGTCCGCAGTCTCGATCTCGCATGTACCTTCCTCCAGTTTCTGGGCAATCAAGCGATAGTTCTCGACCAGCAATCGGCCTATCGGGACGGCCATCCAGCAATTCTGGTCCCGGTGATTATGGACCGAACTGCCCTGGCCCACTTCCCAACAGATCGCCATCAGTTCGTAAAGCGGCGTTTTGTCAATCAAGTTGCGTGTGTAGTGCTGTCGATCCCAGGTCAAATAGGGCGTTAGAGTATCCGGCGTCACCAGCGTACTTTCAAGAAACTTAACGATCGGGTCGGTGCGATCGAAGGCCGGTTCTGGAAACTTTCGAAGCTCCGAAACAAAATCCTGTATCGAGACCTGCTTAGACAGCGCTTGTGTTTCCATGTTTCACCCCCTGTGCGAGGCTTAGTATATCGCCTCACGAAACGGACGCGTGAATTCATGTAGACCTGCAGGCGATGACGCCCGCGCCTACGATGTCAAGGGTTTATTCCAGGAACATGCAGTCCCCATAAGAATAGAACCTGTATTTTTGCCCGACTGCATGGCGGTAGGCTTCCATCACCAGTTCTTTTCCCCCCAGGGCGCACACCAGCATCAGGAGGGTGGATTGCGGGAGATGGAAATTTGTGAGCAGCGCCCCCACCGCCCGGAACTCAAAGCCAGGATAGACAAAGATATCGGCCTCGCCGCTGCCGGGCCGCACTGTGCCATTTCCCGACTGGCCAACCGCATACTCCAGCGTGCGCACAGTCGTGGTTCCGACCGCGACCACGCGTCGTCCTGTACCGAGGGCGCGGTTGATCTTTTCGGCTGCGCCCGGAGAGATTTCGTAATGCTCACGGTGCAACCGATGAGCTTCGACGTGTTCCACGTGTACAGGTTGGAAAGTTCCGAGGCCCACGTGAAGAGTGATCTCCGTCGTTTCGATATCTCGATCTCGCAGGCGAGCAAGAATCTCTGGCGTAAAGTGCAACCCCGCGGTCGGCGCTGCCACCGAACCGCGCGCGCGCGCGTACACGGTCTGATAGCGGTCCCGATCGCCTGGTAGATCTGCCCGGTCGATGTAAGGCGGCAGAGGCACATGCCCGAACCTCTCAACCAGACCAAAGAAATCTGCTGTCGGACTAAACCGAATGCGACGCTCCCCGAAACTCCCACGGGCCACGACCTCGGCTCGTAGTCCGTCGTGACCAGGGAACAGTTGGTCTCCAAAAAACAGCTGCTCTCCCACGCCAATTTTGCGTCCCGGGCGAACCAGACACTCCCACTCGTTTGGGTTCTCCGACATTTGTCGTGTTAGCAATACCTCGACCCGGCCCTTGAGAAAGTCGTGGGCTGCTGGGTTACGCGAGCTCACGGGCTGGGCCTTAGCTCCGCTTCGCGTACCGTAGAGGCGAGCCGGAAAGACCCGCGTGTTATTGAATACTACGAGATCACCTGCCCGAAGGAGATCGGGAAAGTCACGAAACCGGTCATCGTGAAGCGCACCCGAATGACGGTTTACCCTCAGCAGCCGGGACGCAGCCCGATCAGCAAGGGGCTCTTGGGCGATCAATTCCGCGGGAAGGCTATAATTAAATTCTGAGACTAGCACGCGCCTCTGATTATAATTTTCTAGAAGTTAGGACGCTCACCGTGCATCCCGTAACAAACGGATTGTGTTGCAGCAAGTATGTGCGGTACCATACGCAAACTAGTTCGCGTCCGCTTTCTCCCAGCAACGCCTTAAATTGATGCCCAGTGAACGCCAATATCGACGCGAAATGGTTCTCTTCGGCCAGATGCTGCATCAGCGCGGCTACGTTGCCGCCACCGACGGGAACCTCTCGGCTCGTCTTGATGACAACCGCATTGTGGTCACTCCCACCGGCATGAGCAAAAGCATGCTGCGCGCGTCCGATATGGTGGTGGTCGATTTGGAGGGCCGCCGGCTCGCCGGTAATCGCAACGTGTCCAGCGAACTTGCCATGCACCTGCTGATCTACAGGCTGCGCCCTGACGTGAAAGGGATCGTGCATGCGCATCCCCCCACTGCGACTGGCTTTGCTGCCGCCGGACTTCCGCTTAACCAGCCGCTGGTCTGCGAGGTCGTTATCGGTCTGGGCTCCATCCCGCTGGCGAAATACGGAACTCCGGGGACGCCGGAACTTTCGGATGCGCTCGAGCCACTTGTCCCACAGTACGATGCCATCCTCATGTCGAACCATGGAGTGGTTGCCTATGCGGACACGCTCCATCACGCTTATATGAAGATGGAGACAGTCGAGCATTTTGCTCAAATCGCTCTCGTAACCCATCTTCTGGGACGTCAGCAGCCACTCGAGGGCGAGGATCTCGAAAAATTGAAATTAGCCCGGACCCGATATCAAAGCTCCGCGCTTCCACAGCCTTGCAGTATCGTAGCCGGCAACCACCGCGGCCGCTCGCACCCGAACCCCAGTTCGTTGCGCCTTGAGGACGCAATTCGACCGCGCAACAAAGATTTCCGCAGCCAGCTCAAAGCTGGAAGGTAACAGGTGTCAGCTTTCAGCCATCAGCTTTGAGCCAATTCATCTACCCCTTATACCCTGTCATCTCGGGCGGAGTACCGAGAGGGCCTAACACGGCAAGCACAGAGCATGAAGCTGAGAGCTGACAGCTGACAGCTGACAGCCGCCCCTCTCACTCGCCTCCGATCCTGAACCGCATCCCCGCCCGGAAATTGGTTCCCAGAGCCGGATACCCCACCACCTCCTGATATTGTTTGTCGAAGATATTGCCGACGTTGACGTATGCGGTCACTCGCGAGCTAAGCGCGTACCATCCTCCGAGGTCCACTCGCACGTAACCCGCTGCGTGATCGACGCCGAAGCCGAGAAAATCCGAATCCTTTCTCCTGCCCACAAAACTTCCGGCTAGGCTCCCGCCCCATCGCTTTCCGAGATAAGTGAGCAGAGCGGTCGCTGAATTCTTTGGGCGACGCAAGAGCGGCTGGCCAACGCCGAAGACCGTAGGATCGCAGAAATTCGCGACTGTGCACACTGGAGCTTGCAGGATCTCCGTCGACGTATAGGTGTAAGCCGCATTCAACGACAGGTTTGTGAGGATTCGCCCCTGAAACTCGACTTCCGCGCCCTGTGCGAAGGACTTATCCACGTTGACGTATTGCCCGATGAACGTAACCGGATTGGTCGAGTAGTCGATCCGGTTGTAGAAAAGATTGTTGAAGTAAGTCGCGGTGAGCGCGTATTTATTCCCAAACAGATTTTGAATGAATCCTGCTTCGAACGCGCGATTGCGCTCCGCCTTTAGCGCCGGATTGGGGACGCTGTAAGGCGGACCGGCAAAAGTCTCTTCCAACCGCGGCTCTTTGAAGCCGGTTGCGTAGGAAAATCGCAGCCGCGTGCCAGAAAAAACTTCGCCTCCGTGCAGTGCCAGCAGCGTCAACGCAACTCGCGGCACGCCGGTATTGCCGAAGGCACTGTTGTGTACGAAACGCGCGCCCGCGATCACCGACAGCCGGCCCAGCGTCAGTTGCTGCTGCCCGTAAACATCCTGATTCAGACGCTGGCCGTGGGTGAGCGGTGGAAACAGCAGATCGCCGACGAACCCGTTTTCGTCCTCGAAACGATAACCGACGGTGGTATGTGCCCAGCTGCGCTCGATGTAATCTCCCTGATACTCGAACCCGGCGCGATTGATGTCAGAGACAGCGTGCGTGGCGAAGTCGTCCACCCGATCAGGATCACCGTTGAGGTTGATGTTCGTGTAGCGGTAGTTGTAGTCGAAACCGGTAAAGCGATGCTGCCAGCGCGAAGGCCCCGCGACGATCAACTCCACACCGCCCAAGAGGGTGTTCAAATGCGACGCATCATTCGGATCCGGCGGTTCGAGGGGAGTGCCATTGAAGTTCCACTCTCCTGAGAGGCCGGTGTTACTGTTGGAGTGGCGGACGCGCACCCGCAGAGAAACCCGGTCGTTGATCGCCACTCCGAAATTCCCACCCAGTAGCGAATTGGAATAAGCGTTATTCACGCCCTCACCGTTCGTGTTGAATTGCTCGGCGAAGGCGTTGTAATCAAAACGTTGATACGCTCCGGCCAGAGATGCGTAGCCATTCGCAGTGGAGAAGTTTCCTCCATCGGCACCGAAACGAAGTTCGGGAGTGGCCGTAGAGCCGGTCCGCGTCCAGACTTGCACCACGCTGGTCATCGCGTCGGAGCCGTAAAGCGTGCTCTGCGCCCCGCGTACGAATTCCATATGGTCCGCTTCCGTCATCGGCAGTGTTCCAAAGTCAAAAGTCCCTCCCGGCTCGTTCACCGTGACACCGTCCACGATCACTTTGTTGTAAGTAGAATCGCCTCCGCGCACAAACAACGAGGACAATCCACCCTGCTGTCCCGCGGTGTTCACGACCGCGCCTGGCAAGAACCGCATCGCATCATCGGCCGAGACTGGATTCATCACCTGAATCTGTCCGCCGCTCAAGCTCTCGACATCCGCACCCGCCGCCTCGGTCAAAACCGGACTACGAGTGGCCGTTACCACTACACTTTCCGCGGCCGGCGCCAATCCCAGTTCGACCGTGACCATTTCGGCCGACGGCGAAACGTCGGCTGCCTTCGCGGCGAAACCCCGAGAAAGAACACGCACTTGATAGGACTCCTCTTGCACCTCACGAAACACCACCAATCCTTCTCCGGACGTAATCCCTACTGCCGCAGGCGTCGTGCTGCCGCGTGGCGACAAAACTACTTGCGCCCCGACCACGATCGCCGATTGAGGATCAACCACTTTGATTTTGATTTCGGCGGCTGAAGCTGCCGCCAGCAGGCAAATCACACAGGTGAAAATCCGTAAGAACCGCATGCACTCCTCCTTTGTCTCGCGAAAGGGGTTGGTGTGGACGGTTCGCGCCAGTCTCCTGGCTTTGCGAGTGAGGACAGCTTTCGCTATCCGACGAATGCAACCAGCCTTCCCAGGGTTACCCCAGTGACCGGTTGCGAATTTCCTCGCTTACAGTTGCGCGGCAGCGCGGGATTCTCACCCGCTTCTCTCCTCATCAGAACCGACGAGATCAGATCTGACAAAGACGCGCGAACCAAAGAAGTTGTGAAAGAACAAAAAGCCACTTCCCCGATTCTGAGGAGAACCAGGGAAGTGGCATTGTAACCCAACCGCAACGCTTCCTCTACTGCACCGTCACATTGACCGGAGCAGAAGCATTCCCGTTGGCAACGACCACCAGGCTGCTGGCCCCGGTTTCGATGCCCGACGGCACATCGAAATGGGTCGATACCTTCTTCGTCCCGGTCGCCACACCCATGGTGCTGTGGTTGTGGGTGCGAGCATAAAACACATGCCCGCTGGCATTGTTGGTAATGCGAACCAGCGGGTAGCTGGTCGCCATTTGCGCATCGTCTCCGTAAGCCGCACCGGCGGACAAGCCGTTAAACTGCGTGCCCGAAATGGTATAGCTTTGCCCCGGGGTCACCGTTGCCGGGAAGGTCGTGATGGTTGGCGCCCAGGCGCTGTTGGCCTTTCCTTTGGCGGTGTAGATCTCGGCGTCGATGGTCGCGCCATCAGCCAGCGTGTATAGAATCTGGCCGGTGGGAAGTACTAGCAGGCGCCCCAGATAGGAAGTATTGAGATTGCCCGTCTGCTTGGGCAACGGCGCTGGCTTGAACTTGCTTCCGTCGAACTCATAGAAGCTGACGGGCGGGCCGAACATGCCCGGGCTGACTTCGCAAAGCACGTTGCCATCCGGCAGTACGGCGCCCGGGGCGTCAGCCATGTCATTTCCGTTGGGGAAATCCGGACCGACCGACCACTTGCCCGTGGCCGTGTCATAGAGGGCGGTATGCCCAGCCGCGGCGTTGTTGGCTCCAGTCGCGAAGACGTTGCCCTGCGGCCGCAGCAACGCGGGGCCGATCTCAAGCCCAGAGTTGATGGACAAATCTACTTTCGTGCTTCCCGCCGTCACCCACTTGAATGAGCTGGGCAAGAATCTTTCGGAATTGTCGGTGGTCTGTGTATCTACCGTAAGCACCGTGCCATCGGGCAGCAACTCCCATCCTTCTTCGGAAAACGTGTCCGCTTTGCCGGTGCCCTTGAGCGTCCATTTGAGGGTTTTCGCGTTGAAGAAGGCGGTGGCCTCGCTGATGTTCTGGCCCAGCATGAACGTTCCGTTCGGCAGAACAATCCCCGGAGAATCGCCGATATTTGTCCAGCCGCTCGGTGGATTGACGTTTGTCCACTTGTTCTTTACCGGGTCGTAAATGGCACCGAGTGGCACCTCACTCCCGCCACAGCAATTGTATTCGCCGCCCTCCACGATCACTCGTCCATCGATCAAAACGGCGGAGGCGAAATACAGCGGCCCATAATTCGACGGCATCGAGGCCAGCTTCGACCAGGTTCCATTGAGGTAGCTGCCCTTGTTATTGGGGGTCAGCCGCCACCAGTTCGGGGTCAGGTATTCGTGCACCATGACCGTCCCATCGGTGAGTTGGAGGGCGGTATCAGTTAGAAAAGTGGGTGGATGCGTTAAGCTTTGCCACTTCTGTGCGTTGGCAAAACCAGCCAAGGCCAGGCAGGCCACGAGTGCGATTGCTAACATTTTCAGCGTCTTCATATTTGTCCTCTTGCGACTTCCCTCGAAAGGGTCCGCGTAGAAACTCTGGGGTTGGGTGGCGCAGTGCATCCGGCACTGCGGTAAACTCTCGAATCGTGAAGGGTTTCGCAAACCGAAGAAAAATTTGCGGCAGAAACGTTAGCCCGAAGCCTGATCAAAGTCAACGCTCCATTTGTAAAAGATTTGTCTCGTGAGAATGGAAAATCCACTCGTCTCGGTCCGGCAGGAACAAGACGAGTGGACAAAGTGTCATCGACTGTTTTGTTACTAGTCTACCGTCACCGAAGCCGGGGCCGACGGGATCCCGTTCGTGACTACCTCTAGAGTGCTGGCCCCGGTCTCAATCCCAGCCGGCACAGCAAAGTTAGTCGACTCGACCGTTGCGCCAGTCTGAACCCCGTAGCTGCTGGGATTCGTTGTCTTGGCATAGAAAACGTGCTTGGTCGCGCTGTTGGTGATACGCACCAAGGCGTAGTTGGTGGAATCCTGGAAGTCATCGCCGTACGCAGATCCAGTCGTGAGGCCACTGAGCTGGGTACCCTTGACTACGTAGCTTTTTCCGTGGGTAAGAGTGGTCGGTACCGATGTGATCTTCGGTTGCCAGGCTGCCTTATAGGTGCCTTTCGGGGTGAACACCTCAATATCCGAAGTGTAATCGGTAAACAGCAACTGTCCGGTCGGCAACTCCAGGAAGTGCCCGTAGAAGGCCGCGTCCCCGGATGCGTTGGGCGGTCCGGCGATCTTCGTCAGCTTCGTCCCGTTCCATTCAAAGAAGACAGCGCCAGTACCAAAAACAGGAGGGCCGGTCATCACGAGGACGTTGCCGTTAATTTCCACCGCCGAAGGGGCATCGTCACAAGCCAAAGCCACACCGTTGACCTTGGGGAAATCCGGACCCGCCTTCCATTTCTTCGTCTTCGTGTTGTAGATCGCGGTATGGCCGGGAGTTCCGGCGGGTGCTGCTCCGGCTGCGAAGACAGTTCCATCAGGCCGCAACACGAACGGTCCGACTTCTTGAGAGCCGGGGTCTTCCAGGCGGACAATCGTGCTTCCGGCGCTCGTCCATTTCTTGGTCGCGGGATTGAAGACTTCGGAGTTGGGAGCACGTTGCGCATCCACCGTCAGGATCTCCCCGTTGGGAAGCAGGCCCCATCCTTCCTCGTCAAAGATGTCGTCCTTGCCTGTGTTGACCAGGTTCGTCCACTTTAACGTCTTGGGATTGAAGTAGGCTTGGTCAATGTTGCAGCAATTTGCCTGCGTGTAGGTTCCATCGGCCAAAAGAATGGCCTGAGCGTCGCCGATCGTGGCCCACCCGGCTGGCGGATTCACAGGCGTCCATTTGTTTTTCACCGGATCGTAAATCGCACCCATGTTGGTCCAGCATCCGTTTGGGCAGTTGTTGTTGTATTCGCCGCCCTCAACAATGTATCGGCCATCCGGCAATACCACGGAACCAAAGAACAGAGGACCATATGAACTCGACGTAGAGGCGATCGGTTTGACGGTCCCGTTTACATAGCTTCCGGTAGCGTCTGGCGTCAGCTTAAACCACTTCTGGGGAAAGTTGTCCTGTTCCTCATGGATGAGCACGGTACCGTCCGTGAGCAGCGCGAGTGCGCCCGCCTGGAAATTGACAGGATGGTTCAATGCTTGCCACTTCTGTGCGCTGGCAAGACTAGCCAACGTGAGCAAAGCGAGTAGGGAAATCCCGAGCTTTTGCAACATCTTCATTTTTGTCCTCTCCTGGGTTTGGGGTCCTCGATGGTCGGGTTCGAACGGGGGAGCTTCAGGACGTCGCCGCCAAAGATAAGACTTGTGAATCAATCAAAACATTCGCCGCAAGAATCTACCCGCAGACCGCAGTGAAGTCAATGTGGCCTTTCTTCTCCTAACCAGCGCACTAAAAAGCCGGACTGCGACGGGCAGTCCGGCCATGGCTTAAAATGCTCGCGTTGGCTATCTGGTTGTTACTAGTTGACGGTCACCGCGACCGGGTCCGACGGGATGCCGTTGGTTACCACCTCCAGGCGGCTGGCACCGGTCTCGATGTTGGCTGGCACAGCGAAATTAGTGGATTCCGCCATGCTGCCACTCTGCACCGCGTAGCTGCTGGGGTTGGTTGTCTTGGCATAGAAAACATGCTTGGTCGCATTGTTGATGATCCGCACCAGCGCATAGTTGGTGGAATCCTGGAAATCATCGCCGTAGGCAGCTCCATTGGAGAGGCCGCTGAACTGCGTGCCCTTGACCACATAGGTTTGTCCGTGGGTGACGGTAGTCGGCACCGATGTGATTTTCGGAGCCCACGCCCGGTTCTCTTTCCCTTTCGGGAAGAACACCTCAAGGTCGGTACTGAAATCGCTGAACAGCAAGTGACCGGTCGGTAACTCCAGGAAGTGCCCGTAGAAGGCCCCATCGTTGGCTGCGTTGGGCGGTCCGGCAATCTTTGTCAGTTTCGTCCCGTCCCACTCAAAGAAGACAGCACCCGTGCCGAAGACAGGCGGCGCGGTCATTACGATCACGTTGCCGTTTTTTTCCAGCGCGGAGGGTGCGTCGTCACAGGCCAAGGCAACCCCCTTAACCTTGGGAAAATCCGGACCCGCCTTCCACTTCTTCGTCTTCGTATCGTAGATCGCGGTGTGGCCCGGAGAGCCTGCGGGCGCCGCTCCTGCTGCGAAGACCGTTCCGTCAGGCCGCAACACCAGCGGTCCGACTTCTTGAGAGCCGGGATCTTCCAGGCGAACAATCGTGCTTCCGGCGCTCGTCCACTTCTTTGTCGTGGGATTGAAGACTTCGGAGTTCGGGGCATCGATTGCATCCACTGTCAGAATGTCCCCGTTCGGAATCAGTTGCCATCCTTCCTCATCAAACCGGTCCACCTTGCCCGTGTTCGTGAGGTTCGTCCACTTTAATGTTTTGGGATTGAAGTAGGCCTGGTTGACGCCCTCGCAGCAATCTGCCTGCGTGTAAGTTCCATTAGCCAAGAGAATTGCCTGAGCGTCGCCGATATTGTTCCACCCAGCGGGTGGATTCACCGCGGTCCACGTGTCCTTATCGGGATCGTAAATCGCGCCCATGTTGGTCCAGGCTGCGCTACCAAGGTTGTATTCTCCGCCCTCGATAATATAGCGCCCGTCCGGCAATACCACGGAGCCGAAGTAAAAAGGACCATAGTTGCTGGGCAGCGAGGCGATTGGCGTGATTGTCCCTGCGATGTAGTGGCCGAACTTGTCTGGGGTCAGCTTGTACCATTTTTGTGGGGTGCCGTCTTGCTCTTCATGGAGCAGCACGGTGCCATCCGTGAGCAGCGCGACGGCGCCCACGGGAAAACTGGGCTGATTCTTGAGCGGGTGCCACCGCTGTGCGCTGGCGATGCCGGCCAAAGCCAGCAAAGCGAGGAATGCAGTTCCGAACTTCCTGACTGTTTTCATTTTTGCTCCTCCTGAGTTAGTGCGTGTAGGCGGGCTGAAAAGAGGGGCCCCGGCGGTCGCCGCAACCGATGGGACCTCGTGAATTCGGCAAAAATATTCGGCTGCGGAGTCTATCTAGACACAATGCCGATGTCAATGTGGCCTTTCATCTCTAACCCAATTTAGGCGACGGCGTCCCCGCCCGTGGGCCACCAACTTCAAGCCTCGTGGCTTCCAGACAAGCGCTCCCTTGAGAAAAAGGGTAAAATGCCAACATGATTTCTCAGGATCTGCTCGACATTCTGGTCTGCCCCGTGTGCAAGAAACCAATGCAGCATCGCCAGGAACCGGGAGAAAGCCTGAAGTGTACCGAGTGCCGCCGCGTGTACCCGGTTCGGGACAACATCCCGATTCTGCTGGTCGACGAAGCCGTAATCGACGCCTCCTAAGTTCACGATTTTCGTGGCCTGATCTTTAGCCCAGAGTGGGCGCCCTTCGCCCGTTTCTGTGCCAGAATGACACCTTGTGTCAACCTGCCACGACTAGGCCACCCTTAATCGACCTATATCCAAGGGCATCCACTCCACCGCAACTTACTGCACCAAAACGCGTTTAACTACATAGAGGCTCCGAGTGCCAGATATTTGGAAATCCGGCTTCGGTGCGGCAACAAAATTGCATGCAACGGAAGCAGCACTAACGGAGTCTAATAGCTTAAGAGTGGGACAGGGTCGGAGGTGAGACGGCCATGAATGACAGATTTAAGGAAAGATTTTCCGTTAACGAGCTGACGGCTTTACGAAACGATCTGCTGCAGGGCGGTTTGATCGATTCCCGCGAGGCCGCCGAACTTTTGCAAGTATTCCTCATGGGAAGGGGATACGGCGTTTCGCCGCAAGCGGCTTTCGATGCCGCTGGTCGCGTGGAAATGTCCGGCTGCTCCATCCCGGTACTGCAAACCGAACTCGAGAACCTCGCATTGGTCATGTAACGCTGGCGATACAACGTTTCCCAGCGGACATGAGTCCAAACAGGTGAGAGTGAAGTTAAGAGTGAGGCAAGAAATCTGAGGGGAGTTTCACAACCAAGTCAATCCCCAAAGGGTGACAAAAAGATAAGCCGGGCTAACCCGCCCGGCTTTACTTTTTTCGGACAATGAAGCAACGGGCGTCCCGCCCGTCCGCCAAGCACAATCATTCGTGATAGCCTGTGCTCACAAACGGCTACGCGGCGTTGTTAGCCGCGAAGCGGCGCAAGAATGCAGCCCAAGGCGCAAGCCGTGGGTAAAAAGTGCGAGGTCCACAAGCCCCAGCGGGGCGAAAGATCGGTTTTCACGCACGCGGTTAAAGCGGCGCCTTCAAGGCTCCAGCCGCTGATTTCGATGTCTTTTCGCAAGCTGTTTAACGCTTCGAATAACGTCACCCAGCCATGCAAAAGATCACCATCAAAACCCGCAAGAAACGCGAAGTCCTGGACATCACCGACACTGTCGAATCCCTGCTCGAGAAAAACCACGCGCAGGCGACGGGAATCTGCAACCTGTTCATCCTCCACACCACGGCCGCGCTGACCACAGCCGACCTCGATCCCGGCACCGATCTCGACATGCTCGATGCCTTCGAAGCCATGATTCCTAAGCTTCGCTACCGTCATCCCCACAACCCTGCCCACGTCCCCGATCACATCCTCTCCGCCCTGATCGGAACATCGGTAGCGCTCCCATTCGAGCATGGCAAGCTGGTCCTGGGCACCTGGCAACGAATCGTTCTGATCGAACTCGACGGTCCGCGCCAACGAGACTTGACCGTAACCATGACCACAGAAAGCTAGACGGCGGATGCCTTCGCTTTTATCGAGAGCCATCCGTCCTTAATTTGTCATCCTGAGCGAAGCAAGATCGTTCGCGCGCAAACGATCTCGCGGAGTCGAAGGACCCCGTGTCCGCTCGCAGCACCTGGGATGCTTCCAGGCATTTCCAGCATGCACCAAAGCTAGGTCACGGAGGTGGCCCACCCACTTCACACGCTCCCCTAAATCAAACATAATTAGGATGCCCCACCCTTTTTCGCGCATCAGAATGTGTGCAACCGCACGAACCAGGATCATGTCAGGGTTTGGTCGGTGGGGCAGTTGACGCTGGGGGTGCGCTCGGCGCCGGCGGAGCAACTTGTTCGGGAACCAGCGGGGTCGGACGGTAAAGGGCCGTCTTCACCGAGTCGGGCAATTTATCCGCGTGCGCCAGCAGCAGGCTGACCTGCCACATCTGGGTTTGCGAGAGCGACTCGCTGAAACCAGGCATTCCGCTCAACCGGATGCCGTTCGCCACTTTCCAATAGGTTTCGCCGGGCTCGTCGTCGGTCACGCCCGTGCCTTCGAGCAGCTTCGGTGGCTTGGGATACATCCCCCGCGCAACCGCGGTCGGCGTGCCTCCGGGCAGGCCGTGGCACACCGCGCAGTTCTCCCGGTAAACCTGCGCTCCAGCCGCGAAGTTGGTTTCGTCCGCGGGAACTGGAACGGACTTGGGCATCTCTTTCGAGATGTGCGCACTCAACGCCCCGTGCGCCAGCATCTTCTCAAACGGCATGTCCGGCGCAGCCGTAGCCACCGGTGCGCTTCCCGTGACGAAGTAGACGTAAACGCAAAGCGGCACCAGGATCAAACCGATGATCAAGCCGATTAAGAAAGTTTTCAAGGGATGCTCCTTAAGCTGAATCTGGCAGTATACACAGAACGCATCGAGAAGCGTGGTATGCAGAGGAAAACCGAAATGTCACGGCAAAAAGAATCGCCGCCCAAATTGCTGGGCGGCGTCAGTATAGAGATTAGATCGAGCTTAGCGTCCGTGGCCTCCGTGCGAACTCGAGTGTCCGCCGCCCGAGCCGCCGTGATAGCCACCGGAACTCGCATGCGATCCGCCGCCGCCGTGATAGCCGCCAAATGATCCGGAGCTATGCGACGAAGGCGCCGAATAGCTGCGTCCGCCGCCATACGATCCGCCATAGGACGGTCCGCCGTAGGACGATCTGCCGTAGGAAGGTGCGCTGTATCCGCGATACCCGCCAGAGTTGCCGTACCCGCTCCCGCCGTACGAACGGGCCGAGTAGCTTCCGCGGCTCTGCGGTGCGGAATAGGTGCGCGGTGCAGGTGCGATTTGTCCCGTAGGACGCGGCACGCTGTTGGGAGTGCCTCGTCCGAAGTACGGGGTTGAGTACGAACGGGATGCTGACGCATTCGGGTAGGTGTTGTGCGCGCTCATCGTCGCAGGCGGGCGAGGCAGGGAACGCATCGGCGAAGTGGAAGGCATTCCTCCAGACCTCGCGGTCGTGCCAGGCGCTGGGCTGCTCAGCCCGTGGTTCGACATCGGAGCAGTGCTCCCGAGGCTCTGCGGTGGCCGCGGGACGTACCGTCCAGCGGGCGCAGGCATCGACCTTGCGCTGGTCGATGGCCCCTGAGGCGCCCGACTCGACGCTGGGGTTGCGGTGTTGTGAGCGGACGCGGTTTGCATCCGGCTCGGCCTCGCGGAGCTTGCCGGCGGAGTCATTCTGCTGACCGTTGGCCGTGATGCTACCGCGGCAGATGGTCTTGCGGCAGGCAAACCCGCTTTCGGTCCAAGCATGCTCTCGCGGGTAGGCGAGACATTTGGCCGGCTGATGCTGGCGCTGGACAGGTTTCGCAAAGCGCTGGGCGAAGTTCGCGCTGCGTTTGCCTTAACCGGCAATCCGCGCTCCAGAGTATTTCGGGAAACGGCCGTGAAGCCATGAGTGTTGGCATAACGCGGCATCCCGATGCCGTTCCGTCCGTACAGTCCGTAGCCGTTTCTGTTGTTGTAATAGTTATTCGTGATGTTCGTAATGTTGGTGATGTGCGTGTTGCTGATGTTCACGTTGCGGAAATAGCCGGGGCCCGCGTGATACCACGGAAAGAATGGCTCACCCCAACCGAGCGGGCACCAGCCAAATCCACCACCGAAGCCAAAGCCGAAACCGACACCAAAGCCGGGGCCACCAAACCAGGCTACGAGCGCAGGCGCGTAATAAGGCCGCGCGTAATAAGGTCCAGGCGCCCAGCCCCAATAGCCGCCAAACGATACCCAGCGTCCGTAGTGGAAGGGTGCGAATCCCCATGGTGCAGCGTCTACCCAAGTCCATCCCCAGGGATTCTGCCAGATCCATTGTCCGTCACTATAAGGCGCCCAACCCGGCGTGACCGCAGTGGGAACCCAAACCGGTCCGTAGTCGGGGGTTTGACGCCAGGCTCCGTACTCGTCGAGATCTCCGGCTCCAACTACGCCCGGAGCGACGTACTGTGCTGAGACGGAGTTGTCTTCACGCTTGTCGCGAACCTGACACCAATCGTCGAAGCCATCTTTTCTCGGGGCATCGCTGATTTGGTGCGCCAGAGAATTTCCATTGCTGAAGCGGGCTTGCTGGCCTTCATGCAGACGAACCGCAGGACCTTGTCCGGTCGCTTCGCCCTCGCCCTTCCAGACTGTTACTACAGTCGAGTCGCCGGCGGGGTCGACGTCGAAGCGGTAGTCGCCGGATTTGGTCACGGTGAAGGCCTGATTCGGGGTGTCGATCTCGTAGACTTCTCCGCCATAAAGTTTATGGACGTGCACGTTCAAGGTGCCCTGGTGCAACTGTACCTGCACGGCGTCACTGGTGACGTTGGTCAAAGTCAAACTGGTTTCGGAGCTGATTCGCAACACGCCCGTGCCCAGATTCAACTCGGCGCGAGAATCTTTATCGGCCCAGACGTTGTCGCCGATGGTCAGAGGACGGTTCAGCGAACCTTCGACCCAATCGCCGGTCCCTTGTGGTTGAATGGAAACTGATCCAGTCATGTATCCCAAACGAGCTGCGCGGCCCGGAGGATCGACTTGCTGCCCTCCGGTGGAAGGCATGGTCTGACCTGCGGGAGGAGGTGGCACTTGCTGCGCAGGATAGGTTGACTGGTCACTTCCCGAAGCCGTTGGCTGGTCGGCTGGAGATTGAGGTGCTTGATCCGACGGGTAAGCCGATTGCTGATCCGGAGGCGGAGGCGCCTCCTGGCCTGCCGCTGAAATCGTTACCGCGGTCGCGGCTAACAGTGCTGCGAAAAAGCTGATTCGAAGTAAGCTCCCGAGATTTTTCATGACCCGACTCCCCCGGAACACCGCCAGCTGCTGCCGTGTTCCTTCAGCCACTTATGCCAGCCCTGCTGAAACCGGGGCGGAGGTGACTGAGTACCGCTGCCTCTATCGGTTAGAACACCGGTTTGGAGGAAGAGTTGCAGGAAACGTTACCGAAGTGCAATACGGGGCGATGTCCCATAAGTTTATTTTGCACCGGTTTGGTCCGGGGAGACACTGTTTACTTTTTCGTCAGGGGGACCCCCTCCCCCTGATCTTTTGGAATCATGGGATTAGGGGGACACTACCCTCAAGATCTTTGAGTTAGAAGGACTTATATGCAAAATCTTCCGGACAAAGGAGTTAGCGGCTCGAGTCATTATCTATAGGCTGACCGTACAGTTACAGGATTAACTGAAAGTGTGCGCGAGAGTCAAGCGGAAAAGCGGGAGACGGTGAGATAGATCGAGGTGCATTTCCCATTTCGGAAGCGCCCGTTCCGTCAGTTGAATGCCCACCTCGCCTGAAGGATAGCCAGCAGAAATCGTCACCAGCCCAGGATGCCCCGTGCACCCTGGGCCGCACGTTCGGCTGAAATGACGGGTCAATTTCAAACAACCGGAGATCAATGAAGTAAGCATGCCGTCAGACCCAGAACTCGTAGATGGGTGTAATCGGATATAACGACAATCGGGCACACAAAGGGGCCGCGCGAGCAGGCTTGTCGGAGCTAGTAGGTGTGTGATTCAGAGGACCAGGACTGTCCGCTTCGAATACCGTTGTCGGCTGCGCAAGGTGTGACATACAATTTACGGTCTCCGCAAGCTTTCGACTTATGGCGACAAAACCCAAAGTTATTGAGGAGCCAGTAGATTTCTCGTTGGTGCTGGGAGGTCCAACTTTCCAGCTGCTTCGGAAAGCACATCTTGAAGGCGATCACCTCGAACTCTTGTTTCGACGCCTGGTTGTTATCACGCTGTTCGCGTGGATGCCACTATTGCTCCTCGCTACCTTCGGTTCCCTCACTGGCAGCGCGGGTCTGTTTTCCTTCTTTCACGACTTGGAAGTGCACGTTCGGTTCTTAATAGCCCTTCCGATTCTGATCACGGCTGAGGTGATCGTCCATTCGCGGCTACGTCCAGTCGCGCGCCGCTTCGTTGAGCGCCGCATCATCCTCCAGGAGGACCTTCCCCGCTTCTACCGCGCTATTGAGTGGGCGATCCGTCTGCGAAATTCTATTCCCTTAGAGCTTGGGCTGTTGGCTGTTGTTTACATCTTTGGGCTGTGGGTTTGGAATAGTCGCTTCGGGATCGATGCAGCTACCTGGTACGCCATGCCCGGCGGACGCTGGCACCTGACTCCCGCCGGTATCTGGTATGTGTTCGTAAGCATTCCTCTCCTGCAATTCATTCTCCTGCGCTGGTACCTGAGGTTCTTCATTTGGTATGGGTTCCTCTGGCAGGTGTCGAGAATGCCGCTAAACCTCATTTCGACTCATCCGGACCGGGCCGGGGGCATCGGGTTTATCGGAGGCAGTGTCTATGCGTTCGGCCCTATCGTATTCGCTCAAGGCGTGATGCTCGCAGGTTTGATTGCGAGTCGCGTCCTTTATCACGGTGAAAGCTTAATGTCATTCAAGTTAAATGCAGGCGGTTTTGTAGCTTTTTTCTTGTGTGCGATTCTCGGACCCCTTTTCATGTTCACTCCTAAGATGGCCACTGCAAAAAGAAAGGGATCGGCCGAGTACGGCTTGCTGGCCTCGCGATATGTCGAGGGTTTCCAGCAGAAGTGGGTTACGGGAAACACTGACGGTTCCGGAGAACTCCTCGGGACGGGCGATATTCAGTCTCTTGCGGACCTTGGCAACAGTTACGCCGTGGTGCGGGAAATGCGCATAGCCCCCTTCGGACTGCAGGACATCACCCGTCTGGCTGCTGTGACCGCAGCCCCGATGCTGCCTCTCTTACTGACGGTCTGGACGCCGGAGGAAGTCATCATGCGCGTCCTCAAGGTCGTCTTTTGAAGTGATACAGAAAACGTTGTGGGTTCTCTGATCAAGGATCAACTAGTGATCCGAAGCAATGCGCTATTCGCTGGGCTGCTCTTCTCAGTTTGTGGCTGGGCACAGACATACGAGCCCAAACCGCAGCCTCACAACCCTGCGCCCAGGTCGGTGGGCTCCGATGCCGAGTCCTGGCAATACTCACTCACTTTGGACGGCTATCTCCCTGCCAGCGGAGAAGCCTACGCAACACCCACTTTCACCGCGGACCACAAGTGGTTGCATCTCGAAGCTCGCTATAACAATGAGAACTTGCGTACCGGGTCGCTCTGGGTAGGCTACAACTTCGCATGGGGCGAGAAGTGGCAATTCGAGGTCACACCTATGATTGGCGGAGTCTTTGGTCGCACCAACGGCATTGCCCCAGGATGCGAGGCTTCGCTTACCTGGAAGAAGCTGAATTTTTCTCTCGACAATGAGTATGTCTTCGACGCCACATCAAAATCCGCCAACTTCTATTACGCTTGGCCGCAAGTCACCTACCAGGTGCTGAACTGGCTGCGAGTGGGAGCCGTCGCGCAACACACCAAGTACTACCAAATGGAAACTACCATCGAGCGCGGTTTTCTCGTCGGCTTCGACTATAAGCGGTACCAGTTCACCACCTACGTACTAAACCCTGGGGTTAGCGGCCAGTTCGTGCAATTGGAAGTCGGCGTCAACTTCTGAGTTCTTGCCTCGATGCCCAATTTCACTCGTTCATACTCCTTCGCATGAATGGTGCGAATCCACGAGAAGTCGTTTTTCAGGCGACCGCCGTGGACAACAACCAGCACCACTATGCGATTCAGAAAGCGCCAGACGGATTGTTCTATGTGTGGAAAGGCAACTATCCGAATGCCGATGCAAATAAGGAACTTGAGAAGTTAACACTCACCGCTGACGAGTTAAGAGCGAAATTTGCATCGGGTGAGTGGAGACTGCTCAAGGGGTAGCATACCTGAGTGACTTCTTGATTTACGCGCGACCGCCCCAAGGCAACTGTTGCAACCAGGCCATGGCGCAAGCTTGCGCCCTCTGTTCGCCACCTCAGCGGGGGCGAGCGTTCACCTTTGGGGTTATGAGTGAAATCGCGATTGATCGCTGGTTGAGACGATTGTCTAGCAATTGGCGACTTGGATTACTTCCTGTTTGCCGACCAACCGGGAGTTATGCGGTTGCTTTACCGCTTACCACAGCCAAACAGCTTGGAGCGGACGATCTCAACCGGCAGCCTTAATCAGGTCGCTCAGCTTGTCCAAGTCCCGGGCGCTCGTGTCGCCGATCACGAAATAGCGAAGGCCGTTGTGGCGCCAGGTCCGAACTTCAAAGGAAAGGGCGGTCCGCACAGCATCGCTCTCGCGTGTCTCTCTGAGTCCGCGCTCCTGGAAAATAAAGACTGACATCTGATGCTGCCGGACGCGAAAAATGAGTTCCGCGCCCGGCGACTGGCTGACGTAGCTGACCTTTCCGCCGACCAGAACGAAAGGTGAACCCTGCAGCTCGGGCAGGTTAAAGGTGAAGGGAATCTTGCCTTCAAACCACGGCTTCACAGTATGACGGTCCGTCGAGACGACATCAACCGGATTGGCGCTAGTGAGTGTGGCCACGTGCTGGTCCACCAGTTCGCTCAGCAGTTGCTGTTCGCTCCGGCGGTCATGTTGAACACTAAGAAAAAGAGTACCGGCGGCCAGCAGCGCGGCGGCGGCAGTCAGAAAAACTGGTAGCCAATGCCGCCGCCACGGGGGCGGCTCCGGCGCCGCGATGCTCTTTTGAATTCGCGCACGCAAGGCAGGATCCGGCGTGAACCTCTGGCCGGCAGCCTTGACCGCTAGCTTCTGTTGAACTTTCGCCAGGCCGTGAGCGGCGCAGGTGGCACATCCGCGCAAATGTTCATTTAACGCGCGCGCCTCGTCGGCAGGGAGTTCCCCATCGAAGTAGGCATCAAGTTTTTCAGTCCAAGCCTTGCAAGCCATGATTCCCGTAACCTTGCTCAATGCTCTCGTAATTCTTGCACGGTATCCCGTAAAGCCCGGCGGGCGCGCGACAAACGCGACATCACGGTGCCCATCGGAATGGCAAGGGTTGCAGAGATTTCCTGATACGACATTTCTTCAAATTCGCAGAGCAGCAGCACCTCACGATAAGGCACGGGCAACCGGCCCAGAGCATCCTGTACAAGCTGCTGATCCGAACGTTGCAGCAGAACGCTCTCTGGCGTGTCGTTGGTGGCGGGAAGGATTTGTGGGTCGCTTTCCGACTCCAGCGGCACCGTCGCGGTGGACTTCAGGCCAGTGCGGGAGGTCAGGAACGTATTCCGCAGAATCTGGTAGATCCAGGCGCGAAAGTTGGTGCCGGGCTGGAACGAGCGGAATCCCTTGAGCGCCTTGGCGTAGGTTTCCTGCACCAGGTCTTCGGCCTCCTCCCGATCCTGCGTCAGCCAGTGGGCAAAGTTATAAAGCCGCTCAAAGAGAGGCAGGGCCAACTCCTCGAACGATCCCGATAACGAGCGCTCTTCTGACACGCACACAAGGGTAAACCGGCGAACACGCGTTTTATTCCCGGGGCGCAAAAATAAATCCATGGAATAAAAGCGTGTGTCCTCGGTTCTGCACGGTGAAACCAGGGGAACATATGATGCAGAAAAACCGTGATTCAATTCTGTTCGACCAGAACCACGACGGAATCGATCGCCGGGGATTCCTGAAATGCATGGCCTGGGCCGGCTCGGGGGCACTCTGCGTGCTTGAAGGCGGAGTGCTGAAGTCCTTCGGCCTCGACGATCGCGCGCACATGGCAAAGGCCGCCCGGGGCGAGCTCAGTTTTGTTCAGATCAGCGATAGCCACATGGGATTCAACAAGCCCGCCAACTCCGACGTGGTCGCGACGCTGAAAGCTGCGGTCGCCAAAATCAACGCGCTGCCCGTGCGTCCTGAATTCATTCTGCACACCGGCGACATTACCCATTTGTCGAAGGCGGAGGAGTTCGACACCGTCGACCAGATTCTTCAATCCGCGTCGGTCAAGGATGTGTTTTTCGTTCCGGGTGAGCACTACGTTGGAAGATGACGGCAAGCAGTACCGCGAGCGCTACGGCAAGAAGACGAAGGGCGCTGGTTGGTACAGCTTTGATAAGACGGGCGTGCACTTCATTGGACTCGTCAACGTGATGAACCTGAAGGCTGGAGGCATGGGTTCGCTCGGAACGGAGCAACTGGAGTGGCTGGAAGACGATGTTAGACATCTCTCCAAGAGCACACCCGTGGTTGTGTTCGCGCACATGCCGCTATGGAACATCTACCCTGAGTGGGGATGGGGCACCGACGACAGTGCGCAGGCGCTTTCCTACCTGAAGCGCTTCGGTTCGGTGACTGTTTTGAACGGACACATTCATCAAACCATGCAGAAGGTGGAAGGCAATGTCACCTTCCACACGGCTACTTCGACTGCCTTCCCACAGCCCCATCCGGGAGCAGCACCCTCACCGGGCCCGATGAAGGTACCTGCGGAACAGTTGAGAAGTCTGCTGGGAGTGACCGATGTGAACTATCTACGCAAGCGTCACGCCCTCGCGTTGATCGATTCCACGCTGGAGTAGCCGGTCATCGAATACCCCAAGAACATTCACGGGCTTTACAAGGAAGAAGCAATGAAAAAAAGTAGATGGACTCTATGTCTCGCAGCGTCAGTGATAGTGGCTTTGGCAGCACTCCCTACAATACAGAAGTCGGTGGCCGCAGGCCCGCCCAGCGCTGAAGTCAAGATCGATAACTTCAGCTTCACGCCGCCAACGCTCAGCGTGAAAGCGGGAACCCAGATTACCTGGACGAATGCCGATGACATTCCCCATACCGTGGTCAGTGACGACCAAAGCTTTAAGTCCAAAGTGCTCGACACCGACGAGAAATTCACCTTCACCGCCAGCAAGCCCGGCACGTACTCGTACTTCTGTTCGATTCATCCGAAGATGACCGGCAAAGTGGTTGTTGAGTGAGCGGCTTCGTGAATCCCTTTGATCCCAAGTCAGCGCTGCTCGCGAAGCATGCGCAACATGTCGTTCTAGTTCACTTTCCGATTGCGCTTTTTCTGACGGGAGTCGCTTTCGACTTCGCGGCCCGCTGGACGAGGAAAGCAACTCTGGCGGCAACGGCACGTCTCAACATACTGGCCGCGGCTGTCTTTGTGTTGCCCACGCTCGTGACCGGCATCGTGGCGTGGCAGTGGCAAGTCGAGGCAAAGAAGCTCAAGGGACTGTTGCTGCTCCATCTCGCCCTGGGATGCACCTCCGGTCTTCTGATTTGTCTGGTGGCGTGGATCCATTTTCGGCGGCGAACCGCCTCAGTTTCTGTAATTCCGGGGAACTACCTCTCCCTGGAACTCCTGACCGCCGTGGTGGTTGCCATTACCGCTCACATCGGCGGTTTTCTGAGTGGTGTCAACAGTCCTGGTTAGCGCGCTGGACTGCTGGTGGTTACCTCCTCGACGAGATCGTTCCCGAATTACCAGTAGACCGGAAGTAACTGACTAAGCCAGGCGATTGGAATCCCGATCAACAGGCCGCAAAGATAATAGCAAGATTGGTTTGGCCGCGTGCACGGCTTGACGATTGTAAGCGACGACTGACGAAACCACGCCGTTACACTCAGCCCCCAACGAGCGTTATGTTGATATTGCGCCAACCACCGCGTAGCTTCCGGAGTGCCACTATTCGCACTAATTCGAAGAACCATGGCAGACGAATCTGTTCGACCTGGGTTGGAATTTCCGTCAGATGAGTCGGTTCGGGCTCGCTGACTACTCTTACCTGAGCGGGGCCTTGCGTTGCAGTTCGTCGATGAAGTTTTCGAGGAAAATGACGTGGCCGGAGTTCTGTTGGGTTGCGCCCCCGGCGTAAGTGGCCGCGAGAAGCCGCTTCCCGTCGGGCGCAACGTCGTACTGAATAGCCCCAGTGGAGGCGGAGAGCGCGGCCAAGCTTACCTCTGACCAGACGCGCGGTTTTTCGGCCGCGAACGAGCCGCCCTGGGCCGAGTAATTCGCAACCATGATCCGACCGTTCGCGAGGTCATAGAAAAACAGCTCTCGTCCGTTGCGACAGAAGATGGGAGCGATTCCACCGGTGCTGGAGATTTGCCAGCGGCCGCCTTTGTCGGAAAACGCGCGCACATAAACCTGGAAATTTCCCGACTCGTTGGAGGCGTAGGCGAGCCAGCGGCCGTCAGAGGAGAAGCTTGCATCCCGCTCTGCAAAAGGGGTTTGCAGGAACAACTCAGGTGTTCCTGCTTTCAGCCCATCTCCGTCGCGTTCGATGGCAACCGTCCAAATATCGAAGCCTTGTGACCCATCCTGATGAAATGCCAGCCGTTTGTCATCGGGCGAGAAAGAGGTGGGGAATTGAGTGTCCTTGCTCTGCGTCAGAGGTTCGGCTTTGCCACCGCCGTCCGCTCTCGTCCACGACATCCCCTGAGCATTGCTATAGACAACGTATTTGCCATCGGGGGTCCACAGTGGTCGATAGTCCGATCTGCTGGTCAAGCGGGTTAGCGTGTCGCGCTGAAGGTCATAGATCCAAATGCCGATATTGGTCGAATCAGCCCCGTCCACAGCCAAGCGCTGTCCGTCGGGTGAAAGGTGCGCATTCTGGAAAAGCCCAGGCTTATCCATCAAAGGCTGGGTCTTGCCATCCGGCATCAGCCATTGGATCGCCAAGCGCGTGGCATCGCTCTCGCTGCTTCGGTACACCAGCGTCCCATTGCGCGCGAAACTTAACTTCGCCGAGCCAAACTGCGGAGAATAAGAAACCTGCTGTAAGGCGGGCACGGGCGCCCCGCTCGTCTCGAGCTTCACCGGATCAAAAGCAACCGCGAAAAGCGTTCCCCGGTTTACGTATGTGAGATATCCCTTGCCGCCGGAGACTCCCACATACTGCCCAAAAGTCCCGCCATGGAGCACAGTTTTGCGCCGGTGATCCGAAAGCGTGACTATGTCGATGTTGGAATCGTCGACGCCCGCATTGGCATTTTGGACGGTAAAGAGAACTGCTTTGCTGCCAGGCAGAACCTGCGGATAGCGATGCGAGCGTTCCTCGCCCTGAAGCTCCGTGATGGCGACAGGGTTGCCGCCGGCCGAGGACACTCGGGACAGCCCAGTGTGGGCGCCGAGGCTCAGGACGATGTTGCCGTCGTCACCCCAATCGCCGCCGGTGTACGAGGCTCCTGAGTTGCACAATACGATCTCGGAACCGCCCTCGACCGAGACTTTTCTCACCTTTCCGTTCGCCGTAAAGCCGATCCACTGGCCATCTGGCGAGAAGAACGGGCTGGTCGCTCCCTGGCCGATGGTAAGGTCGGTGGTGCTCTCTTGATCCAGCCGGCGGGTGAAGAGACGCCCGCGAGAAAGGTAGGCAATGCGCGTTCCGTCGGGGGAGATTATTACGTCCGACCCGCCCACCGCGGTCAAATACACGTCGCGACCCAAATCCACATCCAGCCGCACTAATGGCTTCAGTTCCGCAGGGTGAGTGGAGTAGGCGATCCACGAAGTGACCGCGGCGACGAGGCCGAGCACTCCCGCCACAACCCAAGGCAGCCAGACGCGACGTGCGGTTGACGCAGGTGCGGTAATTCCGTCGCTCGGTGCCTGTGCAATCCACTCCAACTCGGCTTTGAGATCGCGAACGCTTTGCCAGCGGTTTTCGGGATCTTTCTCCAAACAACGTTTGAGGACCCGGTCCAAGGCCGGAGGCGCGACGTTCGCAATGGACGGCGCCGGGCGCTCCATGATGGCGGCGATCACTGTGGCAGGAGAGGAACCATCAAAGGCGCGCTTTCCAGTAAGCATTTCGTAGAGCACCAGGCCGAAGGAGAAAATATCGCTGCGAGCGTCAACCTCCTGGACGGTGCCTTGTGCCTGCAATTGCTCCGGTGACATGTAATAGAGCGTGCCTACGATTTCATTCTTGCCGGTGAGCGCCATCGCAAGTGTGGCGTCGACAGACGGATCGGAGGATTGCCCGGTCTTCGTCGCACCGGACTTCAGCGCGATCCTTGTCGGGGTGATCTTGGCAAGACCGAAGTCCAGCAGCTTGATACCACTCTTCGTGACGAGAATGTTCCCAGGCTTGAGGTCGCGATGGACAATGCCCTTCTGGTGGGCAGCGTCGAGTGCATCGCAAATTTGCGCCGCGTAGTTGAGCGCCTGAGCGACCGGCAAAGGGCCTTGCAGCACAGTGCCTTCGACATACTCCATGACGAGGTAATTCGGGCCAATATCGTGCAACGTGCAAACGTGCGAGTGATTCAGGGAGGCTACGGCGTGCGCTTCGCGTTCGAAGCGTTCGGAGAAATCTTCGTTACAAATCTTGATTGCGACGACGCGATCCAGCCGTGTATCGCGAGCTTTGTAGACTTCTCCCATTCCGCCGGCGCCAATGAGCGCGAGAATTTCATAGGGCCCCAACCGAGTTGCGGGTGCCAGCGGCATTGGAATTCATCAATTGTACCTTCGGGATGTGGATAGCGAGCGGATGGTGATGAGGAGAAAATAGTCCACTGGGAACTGATCCACAGAGACAGTTCCTTGATCGCGATTACTCATGAGCAGAACACGCGCGCGGGGGCTCCCGCGCCCCACACCGATCGGCGGGAACAGATTACCTTCGTCACCGACGAAAACCTGCGTCACTCCTGAGTTCTCTCGACGCTGTGCTAGCTTTTTCTTTGGCCCGACTCGGAATCAAGCGCGGCAGCAGGGTGCTGGCGCTGGAAGTGTATTCAGGGAGCCGGTGGGGGATGCATTGGAAGCAGGGGCGGCGATTCAGCGCGAGATTCACGGCACTAAATTCATCGTTGCCAGTGGCTCGATGCAGCGCTTCATGGCCATGGTTGAGCGTGTGGCGGGGCATACCGAGACTGTCCTGATTACTGGTGAAACCGGCACGGGCAAAGAACTCATCGCTTGCAGCGTTCACGAATTCTCCTACCGGAACGGCAAACCCTGGATCGACATCAACTGCGCGGCTCTGCCCGAGCACCTGGTCGAGAGCGAACTCTTTGGCTACGAAAAAGGAGCCTTCAGCGGCGCCGATACCTCCAAGCCGGGACTTTTCGAACTGGCCGACAAGGGAACGCTCTTCCTGGATGAAATCGGCGAGCTTCCATCTCATATTCAAGTAAAGCTGCTGCGCGTGCTGGACGGAGCTGCGTATTACCGTTTGGGCGGGCATCGCAAGATCACGGTGGATGTGCGGATCGTCGCGGCCACAAACCAGGATCTGGAAACAGCCGTGCGCGAAGGCCGCTTTCGCAAGGATCTTTTTCATCGCCTGAGCCAGTTTGAGCTGCGGGTTCCACCGTTGCGCGAGCGGCCGGAAGATGTGGTTGCGCTGGCAGAACATTTCCTGCGTTTGAAGTCGTCTGAAACGCACTTCACTGCAGAGGCTTTGCGCACGCTTCAGTCGCACTCCTGGCCGGGCAATGTTCGTGAGCTTCGGAACATCGTTGCCAAAGTCGCGATGGCGGCAAACGGTACGGAAATCGGCGCGAATGACGTGCTGGCTGAACTTTCCGCGGAACAGCAAAAGACCGCGATCCCCGTGCCTTCCGGGGATCTCCAGGATATGGAGAGACAGATGGTGTTGAAGGCACTTGAAAATACCGGAGGCCACCGGGCAAAGGCAGCGGAGCAACTGGGAATCTCGCGCAGAACTTTGAGCCGGAAGCTGGGCGAATACAAGATCTCAGCGGCGCCCAGCGACAAGAGCCGGGCTTTGGGCGCTCTCAGCCTGAAGCAAAAGAAGTTTTTTCGCGCGAAGGTAAAGCTTCCTGTTGTGCTGAGGAATAGCCAGGGGCAGGAGACTCTGGTCACAGCGGTTAATTTGAGCGTGGGTGGCATGGGCTTGGAAGGGCTGCCAGATCCGCGGCGGTCGGAGGGGTTGATGGACATCAGCTTTGTCCTACCGGAGAGTCAGACCCGGATCGAGGCAAAGGTGCAGGTGGTCTGGGCGGATTTGGAAGGCCGCGCGGGGGCGACATTCGTGGTCATCGAACCGGCGGTCTACAAAGAGTTGCAGGAGTGGACTAATCAGCGGATGAAAGAAGAAGGTTGGGAACTGCCTTTGTAAAAAAAGTGACGTCTCAAGTGAGAATAACCTCTCGATCCCCGCTACTCTGAAGCCCGACAATTGTGTATTGAAAATCTTCCCAGCGCTGCTTTGGTCCCGCCTCGGGGGCGTCCGGAGATACGTGCTGGCGACTGGGACAGACTGGCTCACGCTTGGGCTTGGGGACAATTTGGCCCGGCGTGGGGCTGACTCGATTTGCCTAAGTCCTTGCCGGACAACCTTTCACCCTTACCTCCCCGTGGTCAGGGGCGTGCAGCAATGACTCGGACGCCCGAGCTATTTGAGCGTGAGGAGCTGTGAAGGTTTATGGCGGAAGTTACCAAGGTCACTTCGAAAGTTCGTCACCTGGCGTTCTGGTGCGTGATCCTGGGTGCTGCCTTCGCCTTTGCCGCGCCGCGGAAAATTTCCAAAGATCTGCAGAAGCAATCCTCGCAGCCGTGGGTGAACGTGATTGTGCAGTACCGGGTTCCGCCCAGTCAGAAGCATTTCGCCAAGGTTGCTGCCAAGGGCGGCATGCTCCAACAGAACCTGCCCTTGATCAACGGCGCCGCTTTTATGGTAAGAGGCAGTTCTCTGAGTGCGCTGGCCAAGGATTCCAACGTGGCGTACATTTCGCTCGACCGTAGGGTTTGGGCAACGGCAACCGTTACCGACCTCTACGACCAGGCGGTGCTGGCTCCGTACGCGTGGTCGAGGAACTTTAGTGGAAGTGGGATCGGGGTCGCGGTCATCGATAGCGGAATCACAGCGGGCCGGGATTTCACGCTTGCGAACGGTACGGGGTCGCGCATTGTGTACAACCAGAATTTTGCCAGTGGCCCGAATACTGCTGCTGATCTATACGGACACGGCACGCACGTTGCCGGCATCCTGGCGGGCAATGGCATGAACTCGCGGGGCGCAAACTTTCGCAAGACATTCATGGGGATTGCGGACAATGCGAGCCTGATCAATCTGCGAGTTCTTGATCAGAACGGAACGGGCCGGGATAGTGCCGTGATCGCGGCGATTGAGAAGGCGCTCATTCTGAAGAACCGGTACAACATCCGCGTCATCAATCTCTCGCTTGGACGAGCGGTTTACGAAAGCTACAAGCTTGATCCGCTTTGTCAGGCGGTCGAGGCGGCGTGGAAAGCGGGGATTGTCGTGGTGGTCGCGGCCGGTAACGAAGGGCGCAACGATTCGGCTCACACGGACGGGTACGGAACCATCGCAGCGCCGGGGAACGATCCTTATGCCATCACGGTGGGCGCCATGAAACCGATGGGGACTTCGACGCGCGCCGACGATCTGATTGCCAGTTACAGCTCAAAGGGACCGACCTTGCTCGACCACATTGTGAAGCCAGATATTGTTGCGCCAGGCAACCTGATGATTTCCGTGCTGGCCTCTTCAAGCGCGACTTTGGTGAAGGCCTCGCCTAAGAACGTCGTTGCGCTGAGTTCCTATACCGCCAACGGTAAGGGTACTGCTTCTTACTTCACGCTGAGCGGCACCAGCATGGCCACGCCGGTTGTGAGCGGAGCCGTCGCGCTGCTGCTTCAGAAAAATGGATCGCTGACGCCGGACCAGGTGAAGGCGCGATTGATGAAGAGCGCGTACAAAACCTTCCCGCGATCGAGCACTGCAAAAGATCCGACCACGGGCAAGAGCTACAACAGCCAATACGATATTTTCACCATCGGCGCGGGATATCTGGACATCCAGGCAGCGTTGTCGAGCACGGATCTGGCGCCAGCGACTTATGGGATTGCGAAGTCCCCCGCCGCGGCACGCGATAGGAGTGGAAACATCTACCTGGTGACCGGCTCTTCAGTGCTCTGGGGTCGCTCGATCATGTGGGGAACTTCCGTGGTCTGGGGCACGTCGGTGCTGTGGGGAACGAGCACGAAGGGCGAGTCGGTCCTCTGGGGATCTTCGGCTCCATGGGGCTCGAGTGGTGACAATGGCTACAGTGTGTTGTGGGGAACGTCGGTGGTCTGGGGTACATCGAACGAAAACGAGAACGAAGCTATTCCGATCGAGCTTGAAGGGGAAAAGTAGAAGTTTGCGTTCCTTCGGTTGAGATCTTTCACCAATCCCGATTTCGTTCATGCGCGTTACTTAAGTTTGTGACTTTCACCGCAAGTGATTGCCCTCGCGCAAGTTAGCTGATATCTCTACATTCAACCCAGTTTGAAATCCCCGCCCGGGGAAGTGGTGCGCAGAAGGGTTTGGCCCAGCCCACGATCATTTGGAAATTGCCCGCTGAGGATATTTACACGCGATCCGCATTGCCAAAACTCGCTGCCAAGATTCTGGTCACCGTGCTGATTGGCGGTTTTCTCGGCGCGACCCTGGTTCGACTCGCGCCCGGCTTTGGCGTGGACGAAGAGGAGTTGGATGCGCGACTCAGCGACCGTAGTATCCAGGCCCTGCGAGAAACCAGAGATAACGAACCCAATCTTTTCGTTTTCTATTTTCGTTATTTGAACCGGTTGGTGCATGGCGACTTGGGAACTTCGCGAACTTTGCAGCGGCCGGTGCTGCAACTGGTCGCTGAACGCTTGCCCGAGACATTGAAGTCGGTGGCTCTGGGCCTTGCTCTAGGCTGGAGCACCGGTTTCCTGCTGGCAGTCGCAATCGTGATGTCGAGGGCCTGGCTTCTCGATCTGCTGGGCGGTTTGTTGGTAGGAGTATTGCTTTGCCTGCCGGCGGCCGTGCTCGCTTTGTTGTTTGTGTTGGCGCAAGCGCCCGCGCGCTTATTGCTGGGTTTGGTGGTCTTCCCGAAAATCTTTCGCTATTCGCGGAACTTGCTGGCACGGAGTTCAGCGTTGCCACACGTCCTGACTGCTAGAGCCAAAGGCTTGGGCAACGTGCGTGTGCTGGTTTGGCACGTCCTGCCAACGGCCGCGCCGCAGCTTCTGGCCTTGCTTGGAGTCACGGTCAGCGTCGCGTTTACTGCTGCCATCCCCATGGAGGCCTTGTGTGACATCCCCGGGATCGGCCAACTCGCCTGGAAAGCTGCGCTGGGGCGCGACGTCGCTTTGTTGGTCAATCTAACCATGGTCGTGACCTTGGTGACGCTCATCGCGAATTCTGCTTCCGACATGATGGGCAAAACCTTTCGCGCGAGTGAAGCATGAAGTGGGTACGCACAACGGCGATCGTTTTTCTGCTGGGAATTTCCGCCGCATGTCTGCTGGCGAACCTTATAGCGCCGGCGTCATACGCGCACCAATTCCGGGAGGAGCCTGACGCTTCGCCTTCGCGGCAACATCTGTTGGGTACTGACGACTTGGGCCGGGACCGCTTTTCGCGTCTGCTGTATGGAACCCGCGTGTCGCTGCTGCTGGCGCCAGCGGCCGCCTTGCTCTCAAGCGGGTTAGCGGCTTTCGTTGGCGGCATCGCGGGATTTGCGGGCGGCCGCGTGGAGCGGTTTGTCATGGCGGGCACGGATCTTTTCCTTTCCCTGCCCTGGCTCTTCTTGCTGATTACCGTGCGCGCGCTCTTGCCTCTGAACGTGTCTCCGATTGTTTCCGTGTTGATCACATTTGCGATGCTCGGATGCCTGGGCTGGGCGGGCGCGGCCCGCATCATTTGCGCCGACGCTCGGGCGCTATCGCAATCGGATTTCATCCTACTGGCGCGGGCTTCGGGCAGCACCGGCTTTCGGCTGTTGAGGCGTCATCTTGTGCCGAACCTGAAGCCCGTGCTTTATGCACAATTCTGGATTTCGGTTCCGGTTTTTATTTTGACCGAAGCCAATTTAGGGATTCTGGGCCTGGGAGTCGCAGAGCCACTGCCTTCATGGGGCAGTCTTCTGCGTGAACTGGAAGGATTTTCGAGTGTCTCTGGCCAAACCTGGCAGTTGGTTCCACTCATTTTGTTCATCTTGGTGGTGAGCAGCTTTCATCTTGTCCTGACTAAAGAGGAGTTGCCGGTATGAAAAAGGCTTTAGCAACTTTTGTTCTTTTGACGCTGATCGCACTCGGTTCCAATCGCCTGTTAGCGCAGTCTGGTGGCGAGTTACATTTCTGCTTGCGGTCAGAGCCCAAGACACTGAACCCGTTGCTCGCCGCGGATGATGCCTCTGAAACTATTCGTTATCTCACTGGTGGGGTGCTGGTTCGCGTGAACCGGCTCACGCAGGAACTCGAGCCCGAGCTCGCTACCTCGTGGAAGTTGACGAACGGGGGAAAGACAATCACCTTCCAGCTGCGCGACGGACTGCGCTTCTCCGATGGAACTCCTTTTTCGGCGGACGACGTGGCTTACACCATGCAACAACTCATGGATCCCGCCTTGCACTCGCCGACCGGGGATGCGTTCCGTTCGTCGGACGGGAAAGTCGAAACTGAAGTTTTGCCCAAGAACCATGTCCGCATCACCTTCCCGGCGCCGATCGCAGGCCTTGACCGGCTGTTTGATCAAGTGGCGATTATGTCTGCCAAGTCTCCGCAAAAAGAGCTGGCAGTGTTGGGGCCGTACTTCGTCGGCGAGAACAAAGCGGGGTCGTATTTGATCCTGAAGCGGAATCCAAACTATTGGGAAAAGGATCCTGCTGGCCGCCCGCTGCCTTACATCGAATCGGTGCGGCTCGACATTCAGCAAAATCGAGATATCGAGATGCTGCGCCTGACGCGCGGAGAAATTCATTTCATCAACTCGCTCGATGCCGAATATTTCGACAAAGTAGTTGCTCAGGATCCTGCGATGGCGCATGATGCCGGCGCGTCGCTGGACTCAGAGGAGATGTGGTTCAATCAAGTCGCCAGTTCTCCGCTACCGTCTTACAAAAAAGCCTGGTTCACTTCAACGAATTTCCGGCGAGCGATCTCGGAATCCATCAACCGCGAAGACCTAGCCCGGATCGTGTTCCGCGGACACGCGCGTCCGGCGGTCGGTCCGGTTTCTCCCGCCAACAAGTTCTGGTTCAACGCCAAACTGCAAGCGCATCCCTTTGACCAGAAATCCGCGCTGCAACGTCTGAGCCAGGATGGATTCCATCTTCAAGACGGCGTCCTGAAAGATCGCGATGGACACGCGGTCGAGTTCTCCGTCATCACTAATGCCGGGAATAAGTATCGCGAACGCATGGCGACCATGATCCAGCAGGATCTGTCGGGCATCGGAATCAAATTGAATGTTGTGACTCTGGATTTCCCCTCGCTTATTGAGCGCATCACTCACAGTTTCGACTACGAGGGTTGCCTGCTCGGGTTGGTGAACGACGAACTCGATCCTAATGCGCAAATGACCGTGTGGCTCAGCTCCGCGGATAGCCACCAGTGGAATCCAAGCCAGAAGACGCCAGCGACAGCGTGGGAAACGGAGATCGACAAGTTGATGCGCGCGCAAGCTTCCACGTTGGACCCGAAGAAGCGTAAGGCAGATTTCGACAAGGTTCAGGAGATTGCTTGGCAGCAGGAGCCGTTCATTTACCTGGTCAACAAGAACGCGCTGTCGGCGGTCTCGCCGGCGGTACACAATGCGCATCCGGTGGTGCTGCGGCCGCAGGTTTACTGGAACATCGATCAGCTTTCACTCACCAGTGAGGTCGCCAGGAATCGCTGATGGACGCGCAGCCGCTGCTGTCACTGCGACTCTCGGTCGATTACCCTGGCAAATCTGGGGTGTTGCGCAACCTTTCGCTGGACATCGGCAAGCAGGAAATCCTTGGGCTAGTTGGGCAAAGTGGATGCGGTAAGAGCACGCTGGCTTTGGCAATTCTGAGACTTCTCTATTTGAAGCGAAGCCAAGCTCGAGGTTCGATTCACTTCAATGGCCGCGACCTGATGGCTTTGAGTGAGCGAGAAATTCGATCGCTTCGGGGCAAAGAAATTGGCCTTATCCTGCAGAGTCCCATGTCCTCGCTGAACCCGGCGCTGCGTATCGGTACGCAACTGGAAGAAGCCTGGAAAGTCCACCGGCATGGCTCGCGAGAAGAATCTCACGCGGCTCTGCGTGAGGCTTTGGAGAATGTCAGCCTGCCTGGAGAGCCAGATTTCCTACGACGGTATCCATCGCAGTTGAGTGTGGGTCAGGCGCAGCGGGTTTTGATTGCGATGGCTGTCTTGCATCGTCCGGCGTTGCTGATTGCCGATGAGCCGACCAGCGCTCTTGATCTGATCACGCAAGCTGAGATTCTGCAGTTATTTGCCACGCTGAGCGCCAAGTTCGGGATCAGCATTCTTTATATTTCTCACGACCTGCTGTCGGTCGCGACCATCGCAAATCGCGTTGCGGTGATGCATCAAGGGGAAATCGTCGAGTGCCGCAGAACAGGCGAGTTGTTTCAAGATCCGGAACATCCATACACTCGTCAACTGATTCGGGCTCTTCCCGTGGTTCCGCGCCTTACGGCAAGCGCGGCTGTTCGCTGAGCTGGTCGGTTTCCTTTGTGTACCTTCGTGTCCTCTGTGGTTATTGGTTTGTGCAGAAAGAGCAGTAACCACAAAGGACACGAAGGTACACAAAGGAAAACCAGTCGCGTCACTTGCCGGCTTTTACGGGCGTCGCTATAGGTGCTGCAATTTCGACCGAGTCCAGCGTGCTCCAACTGGCCTTCCCGTCTACCAGCTCCAGGCGCTCCATCGTGATTTTCATTTTGCCACGATCCACCTCAACCAGCAGGTAGTGGTAGTTCACGGCCTTGCCAAACAAGGGATCTCCGGGCTGCCGCGTGATGAGGTACGGATGCGCTCCTCCGCCGCCGGTGACGAAATATGTGACCCCGCCATGCTCGTGCCTCTCATAGTTGTGAACGTGTCCGGCAATGACGACAAAACGCGCCCGGGTAAGGGGCTGCCGCTCCTCCAGCATTTTGGCCAGCGCCTGCTCGGGAGTCCGCGCCGAGTGCCCACCGCCGACAGTCTGATCTGTGGAATCGGTGTAGGGCGGGTGGTGGAGAACGAGGCAGACGAAGTCGATATCAGCCGTCAACCCATCCAGTTTGTGAGCCAGCCATTCACCTTGGGGTCCCGAAGTCTCATCGAGTGAGCTGTCGAGCACGAGTAGGAGGGTGTTCGCGGCGCGCACGGAGTAATAACGATTGGTCTGTAAATCCGGGAAGCGCTGAAAGTAGTTTGCGAGCGCGACCGTCTGATCGCCATACAGATCGTGGTTTCCCAGCGCCGGATAGACCGGAATCTTGTTTTCGCGCCACACTGCGGTTTCCGTGTCCCAGACCTTCCAGTCATTTACGTCATCGCCTCTATAGGCGATATCGCCGCCGATGGAGATGAACGCCGGGCGCGCGTCCGCAATGGCCTTTACGAGCATCTGGCGAACAACGGGATTGGAGGAATCGGTGTTCTTTGGATCGGTAAACCGAGTGTCTCCATAGGCGACGAACCGGAACGGCAGACTGATCTGTGTAGTCAGCTCGAGCGGTTGCGTCTGGCCGCGCAAGACCGAAGCAGTGCCGGCGATCAGAAGGAAATATGAGAGAAGTTTGTAGAGTGTCATGTCAGTTTTTCGAGTGTAGGCGCGTGCGTCCTCGCCTCGTGCTGTACTATTTTGCTGCCGTTCACGGGTTGACAGACATATAGGAATTTCGTCTGGTGGCCGCACGGGCGAGGACGCCCACGCCTAGCTGTCCTCGCCTACCTTTAGAACCGCCAGAAATGCTTCCTGTGGGATGTCCACTCGGCCGATGCGCTTCATGCGTTTCTTGCCTTCCTTCTGCTTTTCCAGGAGCTTGCGTTTGCGGGTAATGTCGCCGCCGTAGCATTTGGCTAAGACATTTTTGCGAATGGCGTGCACGGTTTCGCGGGCAATGATCTTGGCGCCGATCGAAGCCTGGATCGCCACTTCGAACATCTGCCGCGGAATCAGCTCGCGCATTTTGGAAACCAGTGCCTTGCCGCGCTCGTAGGCGAAGTCGCGGTGAACGATGATGGAAAGTGCGTCCACTGGCTCACCTGCGACCAGGATATCCATCTTGACCATGGGCGATTCCCAATAATCGGCGAGATGGTAATCGAGCGACGCGTAGCCGCGCGACACGGATTTGAGACGATCGTAAAAGTCCAGCACAATTTCGTTGAGCGGTAGTTCGTAATGCAACATGACGCGCGACGAACTGACGTACTCGAAGGTTTTCTGTCTGCCCCGCTTCTCCTCAACGAGTGCAAGAATGCCGCCGACATATTCTTCATTGGTCAAAATTGTGGCCAGAATCACCGGCTCTTCGATTTTGGCGATCTCACTCGGGGGCAACCAGCGCGACGGATTGTCGACTTCGACCATTTCTCCATTGGTCTTGTAGATTTTGTAGCGGACGCCCGGTGCGGTTGTGATGAGCTCCAGATTGAACTCGCGCTCCAGCCGCTCCTGAATAATCTCCATGTGCAGCAGGCCCAGGAAACCACAACGGAATCCGAATCCGAGGGCGACTGAACTTTCCGGTTCGAAGAAGAATGACGAGTCGTTCAGGCGCAGTTTCTCCAGGGCTTCGCGTAATTGCGTGTGCTCGTGTGCGTCGACGGTATAGAGTCCGGCGAAGACCATGGGCTTGATTTCTTCAAAGCCGGGCAGGGGTTCGATGGCGGGATTGTTTTCCTCGGTAATCGTATCGCCGATCTTTGTGTCGGCGACGTTCTTGATATTGGCGATCAGGAAACCGACCTCACCAGCCCGCAGTTCGTCGATCTCGACCGGCTTGGGAGTCAATACACCCAGCGTTTCTACGTCGAGGACGCGACCGTTCCACATCAGGCGGATCTTTTGCCCTTTACGAAGTGTCCCCTGGAACACGCGCGTGAGCACGATCACTCCACGGTAGGGATCGAACCAGGAGTCGAAGATCAGCGCCTGCAGGCGTTTTTCGGGATCTCCTTTGGGCGGCGGAATGCGTTTGACGATCGCTTCCAAGACATCCGGCACGCCTTGGCCGGTCTTGGCGCTGATAAGAACCGCGTCGGATGCATCCAAGCCCACGGCGCCTTCGATCATTTCCTTGGTACGCGGAATATCGGCGCTCGGCAGGTCAATCTTGTTGATGACGGGAATAATTTCGAGGCCGTGATTGATGGCGAGATACGCATTCGCCAAGGTTTGGGCTTCGACTCCCTGAGAAGCGTCCACCACCAGCAATGCGCCTTCGCCGGACGCCAACGCGCGCGAGACTTCGTAGGAAAAATCGACGTGGCCGGGAGTGTCGATCAGATTAAGCTGATAAGTCTGGCCATCCTGCGCGGTATACATCATGCGCACGGCGTGGGCCTTGATTGTGATGCCACGCTCTCGCTCGAGGTCCATGGAGTCGAGCACCTGGGCCTGCATCTCGCGAGCGGTGAGCGACCCGGTCAACTCCAGGAGGCGGTCGGCCAGCGTAGATTTTCCGTGGTCGATGTGCGCAATAATGGCGAAATTGCGGATAAAAGCGGCGTCCATAGCTGCGGGGGTCAAGCTTTGATTTTAGCAGGCGTTGCCGACGCGCTTCAGGTACCGGGCGATTCCCTTAAGCGATAAGCAGCTTCCCCTGGGGCAGAGTAAAATTCAGCTTATGCGTTACTTAGTCAGAGCGCGAGTGAAACGTGGTTGCGAACAGAGCCTCCTGAAAGCGATCGAGGATGGCACCTTGGGTCGAGGTTCGGTTGCCGAGGGCGAGTACTTGCGAAACATGCGACAGGCGAGGCTTTGCCAGGACGACACGGCCCGCTGGGTCGAGGTTTGTTATTGCCCGACTCCTCTACAAGAAGAGCGCGACTATTGGGAGCAATACTTTGAGCTGACTCGGGTGCAGGACGCCCATGATCGCCGTAATTGCCGGGACAAGAACGGTTCTGAGCCCTGGGCTTGTGGGGATTGTGATTGCACTGAACGTCTGGAGCGAAAGCTGGAAGGGTCGGGGGAGCCGTTTCTGGAATCACTTCGCAATCAACTCCTCAGTGTAACTTCAGAAGAGAGCTAACCCTCTGCGATGCTGCTTGCCACATTCACCTCCATTGATCACGTGCAACTCGCAATGCCTGTCGGCGGAGAAGACACGGCTCGACGCTTTTATCGCGATTTGCTCGGTATGGTGGAGCTTGCCAAACCTCCGGAACTCGCCAGACGTGGCGGGTGCTGGTTCGAGAGCGGCAATGTGCAAGTCCATTTGGGCGTCGAGAAAGGTTTTCGTCCGGCAAAGAAGGCCCACCCCGCCTTACGCTGTTGTGACTACGCCGGCTTGATCGAACAACTGCGCCGCTTGGGTGTCGAGGTCAATGAACCCGGCGACATTCCCGGAGTCCGCCGCTGCCACGTTCACGATCCGTTCGGAAATCGCATCGAGTTGATCGGCTAGAATCAGAGTCCATGCTCGTCCTCGCCTCCGCCTCTCCGCGTCGCCAGGAGCTTTTGCGCAACGCGGGCATTGCGTTCGTCGTCCAGTCGACTAATATTCCTGAAGTGCCCCAACCGGGGGAAGCGCCGCGCGCGTTTGCCGAACGCATGGCGCGGGAAAAAGCTTTGGCCGTGTTTCGCCTGCGCCCGAATGACTTTGTTCTCGGCGCTGACACCATCGTAGTTGTAGATGGAGAAATTCTGGGCAAGCCCCGCGATAGCACGGATGCCGTTCGCATGTTGCGCTTGCTTTCGGGCCGCACGCATCTAGTGGTCACTGGAGTTTGTCTCGTCGGTCCGCAATTGAGTAAGGACGACCGGCGGCAGGGAATTGGTTTGGAGGACATCAGGTCGGAAACCACACTCGTCACCCTGGACCCTCTCGGCGATGACGATATTCACTCCTACGTTTCAACCGGCGAGCCCACGGACAAGGCTGGAGCGTATGCCATTCAGGGCAGAGCTTCGCGTTGGGTTTCGCGCATCGAGGGAGATTATTTCAACGTGGTGGGATTACCGGTATCGCTGGTCTACAAAATGCTTTGGGAGCACGGCGCGATCCAGAGCTAGACGTAGCCAGCTACGTCTCTACCGGAGATTTACGATTTTTTATCCTTTTCTTCTTCGCCGTCTTTCACGGCTGATTTGAAATTCTTGATGCCTTCGCCTAACCCCTTGCCCAGGTCCGCCAGCTTGCTGGGACCGAAAATCAAGAGCGCAATAGCCAGGATCAGCAGTATCTCAGGCAAACCCAATTTGCCCACCATATGAAGTCCTCCTTGCGGGGCTTGCCGGTTCGGGTCGAAGTTACGCCAACACCCCTGAGGAAAGTCTAGGCTTCCCAACCTATGGAGTCAAAAGAATGGTCCGGTGCGACAAACTACTCGGCTCCGATCCCCTTCAACGTGTAGACGACGCCGGTGAACGAACTGTTGTATCCCGCGCACCACACCTGGAATTTGGTGCCTACGGGCTTGCTGTCACAGGCATCCATTTCCGCGCCGGTGTTCACGTCGAGGGACCAAGTCTTACCGCCATTGCGGCTGAAATACATGCCACCAACTTTGGAATAAATGTTTCCGCCCGCAGCCCAGCCGATATTTGGAGTGACGAAACGAATCTCACGGATCGGCCAAGGATCATCCAGGGTACGGCCGCTCCACGTTTTTCCGCCGTCGGTGGTGCGATGCACCCAGCCTTCTACTTTAGGGGAAATCTCGCCTCCGCTCACCCAGCCCACCTTGTCATTGACAAAGAACGTCTCGCCGTCGAAAACCGAATCAATGGATGGACCACAAGTCCAGACCGCTCCGGCGTCGGTGCTATCGCAATAGTTAATCCCCGAGGCCCGGGCATGCAGATTGGGCAACAGACTAAATTCAAGTTGGAACCAACCACCATCGGGGTTCGAAACGACGTTGGTCCAGCCTGCTGCGGTTGCGCCGCCGTCAGTTGTGTATTGGGCAGAGTTCGTAGCGCGGTCAACCAGGTCCATGATCAGACCATCTTTCCGGTTGGCGAAACGGATGCGCTGCACAAATGCGGTTGAAGTCAGGACAATATCATTGGTCCAGGTAGCGCCTCCATCGTGGCTCCAGCGGATGATCCCTTCGAAGTTCGTCGACGAATCGTAAATGCCTGAGATGACGACGTCTTTGGCGTTGAAGGCGTGCACGCCATACCAATACCACGGGAAACTCAGGTTCAGGATTTCCTTCCAATGTGCGCCGCCATCGGTTGTTTTCCAGACCTGACCGGCTTCGGCGGCGGCATAGCCAACCTTCGCGTTCAGAAAAGAAATATCGTGGATGACCGCTCCGGGCAGAGTGGCCTCCAGCTTCCAAGGATTGGCCTTGGGGCTGACGCGGCTGATTCTTGGCTGACTATTAGTATTCGTCGGCCGGTCTGCGGACATCTCTCGGCCGACACCCTGGACAGGGATTCGTCCGGCAACGTGTCGCACAGTCGTGTCATCGGCCTGGGCAGATGCTGCAATCGGGGTTAACCACGCCGCTGTTGCTACGGTCGCGATCAGGAGCCGAAATAGACGGGAAGTCTTCATGTTGGGGAATCCTCTGGGCTGGAAAACCGCGCCGGATGAGGATTTTAGCACGGCAGAGATCTAAATACTTGCGATCAATTCCGCCAGCAGCGCCGCGCGCCGGGGCAACTCGGAGATCAGAATTGATTCGTGAGTTGCGTGCGCACCTTCGCCGACTCCGCCTAATCCATCCAGCGTCGGAATGCCTAGCCCGGCGGTGAAGTTTCCGTCCGAGCCGCCACCAACGGCCGCCTCCTCCAATTTCCAGCCTAACTGCTTGGCGATCTCGGCAGCTTTCTCGTAGAGAGCAACTACGGTTGGAGTCCGTTCCATGGGCGGTCGATTGATTCCGCCGCTGATCTCGAGCTTGCACTTGCGATTGACGGGCTTCAGCGAACGAAGTTTACGGTCGATGCCGGTGGCATCTTGTTTGCGGGCAACCCTCACATCAAGCACCGCACTGGCCTCAGCGGGGATGACATTCACTCGCGTTCCACCCTGCACCGTTCCTACATTGAGCGTCAATCCGCGTTTGAGGTCGATCAGCTTCGAGATCGCGATGATCTGCCGGGCCAATTCGAGAATCGCACTCTGACCTTTTTCGAAATCCAGTCCCGAGTGCGCCGCTTTCCCGGTGACTTTCAGCACATACTCTCCAATTCCCTTGCGCGCGGTTTTCACCGCGCCTTTTGGCCCATGAGAAGGCTCGAGCACCAGCACCGCCGCAGATTTCTTCGCCAGACTTTCCGTAATCCGCCGGGAGGTTTCGCTGCCCACTTCTTCATCCGAGACCAACAATATGGTCACCGGCCGCGGCAGAGTGTCCTCGTGCCAGACTCGCAGGGCCTCAATCGCGTGAAGCATCAATGCGATCCCCGACTTCATGTCAAAGGCACCTGGCCCCCATAAACGTCCGTCGGCCACGCGGCAAGGCATGGTCGCTAAAGTGCCCATGGGATAGACCGTGTCCAAGTGCCCCAGCAGCAGCACCGGCTTGCCCGCACGGGCACCCGCGAAGTCGACCTGCAAGTGATCGCCGAAATTAGCCACGCGGTGAAACTTCGCATGACCTCCGAGCCCCTCGAACCTGCCGGCTATCAGCGCCCCTAGTTCGTCCACCGCCTCCTTGTTGTCGCTGGGTGACTCGGTCTCGACCAGTTGGCGAATGGTCTGAACCATCTCATCTTCGCGTTCCTGGAAATAGGCCAGCCGCTTTGCGATCTCGCTATGGCTTTCGTTCGGGACTGTTTTCAAAGCTTTCTTCGGCATGCAATCCTTTTCTGGAAGGGTTGAGGGCGCGCGCGGTACAGTATAATCTTCGCTCTTCATCTTTCGCCTTTTACGTTGACGAGAAACAGAATGACAGACATTGTTCAACCCGCAACCGAAGCCTCCGCGGCGGCCAAGACTACGCTGGACGTCAACGATATCCAGCGCATCCTCCCGCATCGTTTTCCTTTCTTGCTGATCGACCGCGTGGTTGACCTTACGCGCCGCGAGCGCATCGTCGCGATCAAAAATATCACCATCAATGAACCTTTCTTTGCCGGACACTTTCCTGGCCTCCCAGTGATGCCGGGTGTCCTGATCGTCGAGGCGATGGCCCAGGCTGGCGGAGTCCTGCTGTTCACCGAAGTGGAGGACCGCGAGAGCAAGCTGGTACTTTTCACCGGGATCGAGCGCGCCAGGTTTCGGCGCCCCGTGGTTCCCGGCGATCAACTGCGCATCGAGGTCGTAGTGAAGGTCTGGCGTGGCAATGCTGGGCGCATGGAAGGGAGCGCTTACGTGGGGGACATCCTCGCCGCTGAAGCACTTGTGACTTGTAGGATGGTCGATCGAGTGCGCGCCGAAAAGAGACCCGCGCCAGGAGCTCTCGCGACCTAGCAGCCATGGTTGGCGGAAGATGAAAGCCCATCCCACAGCCATCGTTGATCCTGGCGCCAAAGTTCATCCCAGTTGTAAGATTGGTCCTTACTGTGTAATTGGACCAGAGGTGGAACTGGGAGAACGGTGCCATCTGGTTTCGCACGTGGCCATCGAAGGACCCACGAAGATCGGCGCGGATAATGCCTTCTTTCCGTTTTGCTCGATAGGGATGGCGCCACAGGATCTTACTTACGCTGGCGAACCGACGCGTCTCGAAATTGGCGAGCATAATACTATTCGGGAGTTCGTTACCATCAATCGCGGCACCGTAAAAGGCGGCGGACTGACCCGCGTGGGCAACCACATCCTGGTTATGGCTTACACTCACATCGCTCACGATTGCGTGATCGGCGACCACGTCATTCTGGCCAATGCCGCGACTCTCGGTGGCCACGTCACGGTCGAAGAGTGGGCCACCGTGGGTGCGCTCTGTCCGGTACACCACTTTATTCGCATTGGCGCACACTCGTTCATCGGTGGCGGGACAACAATTACCCGCGACGTTCTTCCTTTTTCCAAGACGTCCGCTGCCCGCGACGTTCAGGCTTACGGACTGAATGCGATCGGGCTTGAGCGGCGCGGTTTCAGTAAGGAGCGCATTCGCAAAATCCACCACGCGTACAAAGTCCTGCTCGCGTCGAAGCTCAACACCTCGCAGGCTTTGGAGAAATTGAAGGCGGAGGCGGACCGCGGAGAAGACGTGGAGATGCTTATAAGGTTCATCGAACAATCCGAGCGAGGCGTCATTAAGTAGCCGGACGGATTTAACGAAGCTAGCAAAGCGGCCAGAGTCCGGGACACAGCTTTCGCGCATACAGCGCAGCAAACATGCTCGATTCGTGAAGAAGCTGCGACGCAGGATCGCGCGCGATTTCTTCGCCTATGATCAGTTGGACCAATTTTTCTATGTTCGTTTCGGCTTCTTTGATTCGCTCTCGAAATTCGTATAAACCGATCTTGTACACTTCAAGGCCCGACTTGAACTGTTCTTTGAGACCCGCTTCACACTCGGGCGAGAAGCAGACTTTTGTTTGGCTGCCATCGTGACCGCCACTTCCCACATGTACGATGCGGGGTCTCTCGTAAGCGCCGGTAGCAGGTTCATGAGATTGCTTCCGCGTGCGGAAGGTCTGCACGGGGGAGACTCAAGTAAGATTGTCACCGCCGCATACCATAATCAAGTGCTTTGTAATCGTGTCGACCTATTGCAATTCGGCGGAGTCCCATTTTGACAGCCTCTAAGCGCATCGGCCTGATCGCGGGCAACGGCCGCTTTCCCTTTCTTGTGCTCGACGCCGCCCGCGCCCAGGGCTATGAAGTCATTGTCGCCGCCATCAGGGAAGAGGCTTTCCCGGAGATCGAATCCCACGGCGCGACCGCCGTCCATTGGCTGTCGCTCGGAGAATTATCCAAGCTGATCGAGACTTTCAAGCGGGAAGACGTGCACCGCGCGATCATGGCAGGACAGGTAAAGCACAAGCAGATTTTCTCCAGCATTCGGCCCGACTGGCGTTTGGCCAAGCTTCTTCTTTCGCTGGGCACTCGCAACACTGATTCTCTGCTGGGAGCTGTCGCGAAGGTCCTGGCCGACGAAGGCATCGTTCTGGAAAACTCTACTTCACTTCTTGAACCTCTGCTGGCGAAGCCCGGCGTGCTCACCAAACGCGTGCCATCCGAACAGGAAAAGAAGAACGTCGCCTATGGGCGCGTCATGGCTCGTCATCTGGCGCAGTATGACATTGGCCAGACAGTGGTTGTCGCGGAAACGGCATGCGTCGCCGTCGAAGCCATGGAAGGCACGGATGCGACCATCGAACGCGCAGGACGGATCATGGCTTCGCTGGAATCCGGTCCATCGATGTTGAGTCGCGCATTGACCGTTATAAAGATTGCGAAACCGAATCAGGATATGCGTTTCGACGTGCCCGTCATCGGAGTAAGAACGATTGAGGTAATGCAAAGGTCAGGTGCAACCTGTCTGGCATTGGACGCGGGCAAATGCCTGCTGCTCGACGGCAACGCAATTGTTACGGCAACGGATGTGGCAGGAATCGCCATTGTGGCAGACTAAGACTGTCTCGACTGCCGTCAAGAACGTATAACCTCTGGGAGTGCTACATGTCTGAAACTACCCGTCTTGCCGATCAAATACGCCGTGCCTTTGATGGAGATGCCTGGCACGGTGACTCTCTTTTTGAAATCCTCGATGGTGTTGATGCCAAGGTGGCTGCCGCCCATCCGATCAAGAACGCGCACAGCATCTGGGAACTGGTGCTGCATACTGCTGCCTGGGATGGCGCAATTATTAAACGCATTGGTGGTGCAGCGCTAGAACTGCGCGACGAACAGAATTTCCCTCCTGTGAAGGACACTAGCGAGGCTGCCTGGCGCAAGGCCATCGAGCACGCGAAGCGTACTCACAGCGAACTAGTAAAGGCTGTTGCTGCCTTTCCCGATTCGCGGCTGCAGGAGCGAGTTCCCGGCAAGACCGAAAGCTATCACGACTTTTTCTATACGTTTAGTGGAATCGTCCAGCACGAGCTTTACCATGCGGGCCAAATCGCGTTACTGAAAAAAGCGCAGTCGCGATGATCCGGTTTCAGCCAACATCGACGCTCGCTGACCCAATCGGCAGTTTTTTGTGGTTAAATCAACAGGTCTTCTGGCAACCGGCCAACTCAGAACTGAAAACTGACTGACAACCTCATCAACGTTGCCGTAATCGGCGTGGGTACATTTGGCCGCAACCACGCTCGCGTCTACCACCAGCTTGCGCGGGAGGGCACGCCAGTGCGACTGGTCGGAGTCGTGGATCCGGACACCGTGCGGGCTGATAAAGTGGCGCGCGAATTCGGCTGCCGCAGTTTCGGTTCTATCGACCAGCTGATTACCACGCACAGCGAAGTCCAGGCCGCCTCGGTCGCGGTGCCGACCAGCCATCACCTGAACACCGCGCAGCAGTTGTTGGAGGCAGGCATCGACGTGCTGATCGAAAAGCCGTTAGCCACGTCGCTAGCGGAGGCCGACGAACTTATCTGCCTGACGAAGCGATTGGATCGTATCGCTCAAGTCGGACACCTGGAGCGCTTCAATCCCGCGGTCCGCGCCACTCTTCCCGTGATCACGCGTCCCATGTTTTTTGAGGTTCACCGGCTGAGCGTCTTCACCCCGCGCTCGCTGGACGTGGATGTTGTGCTGGATCTGATGATTCACGACCTCGACATTGTGCTCTCGTTCGTGAATTCCCCGGTCACAGAAATCCGCGCGGTAGGGTTGCCCATTCTTTCCGGTAAGGTGGACATCGCGAACGTACGGCTCGAATTCGACTCCGGATGCGTGGCCAACTTTACCGCCAGCCGCGTCTCCACCGAGCGTGTCCGCAAGCTGCGTTTTTTTCAACCCAAGCAGTACGTGTCTCTGGACTACGGGCGGCAGGATGTTCTGGTGTTCAGTGTCGGTCAGGGCGATCCCGCGGCAACTCCTTCGGTGAATCCACAAATCCAGATGACAAAGCCTCCGACCACCGGCGAAGAGCCTCTGCACGCGGAGCTGAAGTCGTTTCTCGAGTCGGTGCAGCAGCACTCACCACCTGTGGTAACTCTCGACGACGGACGCCGCGCATTGGCCGTCGCACTCGACATCGTCGCGGCCATCAACGAGCACGGACGGAAAGTCGATTTGGAACGTCTGCACGCCTGATTTTGCCTTCCCGACTGTCAAGTTTTGTAAACGAAGAACGGGCAATTGCTGATCTGGATGCAAATCCCGGGTACTTGCACTTTCAGTCTTCGCGGATTCGCCAGAAGATGCGAAAATAAGGACACTGGGCCGCGGACGCCAGCAAATTCGTGACAGCATGCTTGAACCAATCAGGCACGGGGAGCATTTTGTGTCCTTACAACTAATGTGTTTCGGCTCGTGTCTAACCAGCAGGTGAAGCAGTTCGATGTCAACTACGCAAATCCCGCCAGCCAATCCGGCTCCCTCGACGCCTCCGTCGCGGCCTCCCGAAGGCGGAGATTTGTACGATGCGCGTTACTGGGAATCCGCTTACCGCGAAATAGTGGAAGCCCCCGCCCTAATCATCAAACTTCAGGATGATCTTTCGCAGGCTCGACGGCGCGAAGCTTTCTGGATTTCGGTATGCGTGCACTTAGTGGTTGTTCTGCTCCTGTGGAACTCGCAGAAATTGGCAGGCTTCATGCCCCGGCGTGCGGTGGTGGTGGTAAGCCCTGAGTCGAACCAGAAGGATCTCACCTATCTCGAATTGCCTCCCGACGAACAAAAGGTGGCTAAGCGTCCGGACACAAATATTATTTCCGACAAGGACCGCAAAGCTACGTCGCGTACTCCGCAGCTGGATCGTCAGGAACTCAAGAAGATTCTCGACGCGTCGCGCCCCGGCAGACCGGGTCCGAGCGGACCGCCGAATCCGCAACCAAATGCAGCGCCTCCGGCTGCGGCCGCCGCGCAGAATCCGACGCCACAGCCGTCAGCGCCACCACCGCCTGCTCCGCCTCAGATCGCAAAACTGCAGACGCAACCGCCAGCTGAATCCGCCAAGGACGCTTTTGGCGGTGGCGCCTTGACCGCCGGTTCAGCCATCGAGCAGGCCGCGCGTGCGGCGGCGGCAAATCGCGGAGGATACGGCGGTGACGGAGGAAACTATGGACTCGGGATGGGTAAGAAGCCAACGGCCGCCATGGGACCACTCGAAGTCCTCAGCGACACCATGGGTGTGGATTTCGGTCCTTACCTGCAACGAGTCCTGCACGATGTGAGAATGAACTGGTACAACCTGATTCCCGAATCCGCGCGTGCGCCGCTGATGAAGAAAGGCAAAGTCACAATTGAATTTGCCATTCTGAAAAATGGCACAGTCGCTGGAATGCGATTGGTCTCGACCTCGGGCGATGTGGCCCTCGATCGCGGCGCATGGGGCGGCATCACAGCTTCCAATCCGTTCCCACCTTTGCCCACAGAATTCGGCGGTCAGTTCCTCGGATTACGATTCGCTTTTTACTACAACCCCGACAGATCGGACCTGCAGTAGTCTCCCTCAAGACTTCTGCAGCCGGATCGAACCGTCTCCCGTGTGAATCGTGATCAAGTTCCCACCACCGTTGATCTTTCCATGAATGTTTTTCTCGCTAAGCCGTCCGTCGACGGAAACTGGAATGTCTGCAGTAATGTGCCCATCGCTAGTGTGCAGATCTACGTCGGCGGCGAAGGTGCCAGGCAATTCCAGCGTGACGCTTCCGTCGCCGGTATGCAGAGTCCAGCTCGAAGCAATGGTCGAACCGGAGAGCGCCCGAGCCTCGATGCGCCCGTCCCCGGTCGTCAGTTGGAGTGCGTCGAATCGT
>Ga0210409_10000369_pt1 | contig 80890 bp, 62 predicted proteins | sample IncBWH17MmetaG_FD_161649 | JGI IMG/M metagenome (GOLD analysis project Ga0210409, IMG submission 161649) | Forest soil microbial communities from Barre Woods Harvard Forest LTER site, Petersham, Massachusetts, United States - Inc-BW-H-17-M | ecosystem: Environmental > Terrestrial > Soil >... | reverse complement strand
CACAAGGCGACGTGTACCAAATCGCTCGCCGGAAGCCATGGGGCATTGGGATCATAGATGGCTACTTCGAGCGCACCCCATCCGTCTGGCACAAAGAGATACTTTGGGCGTTGAGCAAAGGGATACATATCTACGGAAGCGCGAGCATGGGCGCTCTAAGAGCCGCCGAGCTTTCTGCGTTTGGCATGATCGGAGTGGGAACAATCTATGAAGACTATGCGAACGGCGTGCTCGCGGATGATGACGAGGTGACTCTCGCGCATGCCTCCGCCGCGAGAAAGTATCGCGCTGTCTCCGAACCAATGGTCAATATCCGGCGGACTCTCTCAAAAGCTGCAGCGGAGGGGATCGTCTCTGGGGCGACCGCGGATCGTCTGGTGCAAATTGGCAAGGCTATCTTCTACCCGCTTCGCACATATGAAAAAATCCTAGAGGAGGGGCTTCGCGGACGATTGCCTGCGGGAGAGCTTCAGAACTTCCATGATTGGCTCCCTGCCGGGCGAGTAGATCAGAAGCGGATGGACGCAATCGAAATGCTTGCCCGAATGCTGGAAGATCTGCGATTACATCCACAACCAAAGCCGGTGAGTTTTTCGTTCGAAAACACGCTGTTCTGGGATCGGGCGCGGCGTGCATCCCCAGGCTCCCGGTATACTGGATGACCCCCTCTTCCCCAACGGGATCATTTCTTCGATGAACACGCCAAACCGCTCAATGCGGGAACTGCAAATGCGCAGCTTAAAACAGGCGAGCTTTGAGTTGAGACGCGGACGGTGACGCTGGGTGGGCATATCGACAGTGCCGAACAGGGGTCACCAGTCAGCAATTGGCGACCCCCGTATCTCACAGCCCAATGATCATGGAGCAGCCGCATCCTCGGCAGATTGTCGGACCTTGATTTTTATTAGATATGCGTGACTGTGGCCCTCAGTGGCTTGACGGGCTGCAGGGCCTTGGCCCTCTTCGGCTTCTTGGTTGCTGCTTTCTTCTTCGATCCCATGGTTTTTCTCCTTCCTTTGAATTGCCCCAGGCGCGTTCGCAACTTTATATGCAAATCGATGGCCAGCTGTCCAGTCGAATGAAGCGGTATCTCTTTTCCCCCTAAACTGTGGGGGCTGAAATCCCCGGATTCCGTCGACGCGTCTGGCCCAGTCGTAAAAGGTGGTGAATAAGTGAACGATCGCTGAAAAATTCAATCTTATTCAGCAAAGTCAAACGCGGCACATGGTCCCACGGCACTTCAAGGAGCCGCAGCGACAGGGATGCGAGCACCGGAAGCCGTAGTCAACGGTAAGCTCCTCTCCTGCCTTGATTTTCTTGAAACTGTAGAGGAAGACCTGCCCGCGGATTCTGCGCATGGTCAAATTCGGATCGCAGGCATGATTAATGAACTCGGCGCCGCTTCCGCCTACTGACCCGTCGAGCTTCGAGCGTTGATTCAGTTGAACGGTGTAAACACGTTCTGCCTTGCCCGCCAAAAAAACCTTCACGGTGCGGCGCATGGCCTCGCGCTGGCTGATCCGTTCACCGGTGTACTGAATGACCCTCTTGCCGGACGGGATTGTTTCTTCTGTGAACACGCCAAATCGTTCGATGCGAGAACGGCGGATGCAAAGCTTGAAACAGGCAAGTTGCGGGTTGAGACGCGGTCTGTGAGGCTTGGTGGGCATATCAGTAGGGCCAGAAAGGCGGCGACCGCCAGTCACCAATTGGCAACCCCATGCTAGACAATCCAGTGATCAGACACAGACGTGCTTGCCGGTCATGGAGAGTGGCTTGGTGTGCTTAATAGACTTGGCCTTCTTCAACTTCTTGCTCGCCCGCGTTGATGCCATGGTTTTTCTCCTTCCTGCTTGAACGCCCTGGGAGCGTTCATGACCATATACGCAAACGGGAGGCCAATTGTCCAGTCCAACGAGAGCGGAACTCATCTCGCGTGAAATGTGGGGGATGCCATGACCGGATTTCCTTAACGCGCCCGCGCGCGCCGGAAATTACGTTGAATAAATCAAAGTACGTTGAAAAGTTCAATCTTATTCAGCGGCAAGCTTTCAAGACGGCCGACGCGAGAACGGCGAATGCGCAGCCTAAAACAGGCGAGTTTCGAGTTGAGACGCGGACGGTGACGCTTGGCGGGCATATCGCATTGCCGAGCAGGCGGGGGTCGCCAGTCAGCATTTGGCGACCCCATGCTAGACAATCCAGTGATCAGACACAGACAGTCTTTGAGTTTAGGGAGAGTGGCTTGGTGTGCTTGATAGGCTTGGCCTTCTTCAACTTCTTGCTCGCCCGCGTTGATGCCATTATTTTTCTCCTTCCTGCTTGAACGCCCTGGGAGCGTTCATGACCTTATACGCAAACGGGAGTCCCAATGTCAACACAGAGTGAGTGACTCTGACCCCCTTTGAAATATGGAAAACGGCCGGTGGCCCGACCATTCGCTGCGCAGCTCCCACAATTGACCTCTCGACCAGCGGGGTGATACCACTCGTGCTACTCATCTTGTGGTTACTTTGGCTTCCTTGTGATTTTTTCTTTGAATTTGCTTTTGAATTTTGGGGTGCGCCGTCCTTCGCCGGCCTTTGGCGAAGAGTGGGAGGCCTTTGACGTTGCCTTCGGCCCGTTACCTCCCCGCCTCCAAGTTCAAGTACTAACCTAAAATCCACACCTGAGTACTATTGCACTCGGCGTTCCGCCGTGCCAAGTTAGCGTGGGAGAATTCTGGGGTGAAGGACGGCAACCAATCAGCACGGAGACTTTCCCGATTCGGGAATGCCGCCTGCCTTCGCCAAGCTTTCAGAGGGCAGGCCAATCCAGCTTGTCCTGAGCGGAGCCCCGCACCGCATGGTGCAGGGCGGAGCCGAAGGGGGCGGCCTCAATTCGGTCCAAAGTTCTTCACTAGTCACTCGTCACTCATCACTAGCCACTGCCTTTCTAATCGTTACACCGCGCGAATAGAAATCGCCGTAACCTGCTCAAAACAAAGGACGGTGGTACTTTCTAGTCGGTACAAAAAGCCATCCCCCCGGGGAATGGCGACCTGGTTACCCCCTGTCGTCGCACTCGATCATTCTAATCGCAACAATCCGGAAACCGGAATCGCTGTAACCCATTCAAAACAAACGATGGGGGCATTTTCTACCCGGTACAAAAAGCCACCCCCCGGGGGAGTGCCTAAATGCTAAACAAAAGCGAACCCCAGGCGAAAACGCCGACTCGACGAGGCTCGCCGTCCGAGTCCGCCGCGGCGGGATCGGGATCCAGGGCAAGTCCGCCGCAGCGCAACCAACAATTCAAGAGGTCATATTGCAGGAAGGCCCTTGATAGGTTAGGTTTGCAACGGCGAGGCCCGGGTGGCGGAATGGCATACGCGGGGGACTTAAAATCCCCTGTTCCGAAAGGGACGTGTGGGTTCGACCCCCACCCCGGGCACTCTTTGACCTCCTCGAACCCTTCGCGGACCCTGGCAAACTCCCTACTCTGTGGTCGTACCGCCCGATGTCCGGATTTCGTTGTATGATTCCTGACAATGGAAAACGAACGCAAAGAGACCAAGCGCCCCATCACCTACTGGATCGGCGAAGGGGGTGGGTGGCTGCTTCGCCATGTCGTCAGCGGTCTGGCAGCCACGGGAATCACGCCGAACATGTTTACATTTCTCGGCCTGGCTGTGAATTCCTGGGCGGCGGCCATGTTTGCCATGGGGCGATTTCGCCAGGCGGCGGCGGTGCTGTTTCTTGCCGGGTTCCTCGATATGGCCGACGGGCAGGTGGCTCGCCGCGTCGGACGCGTGACCGCGTTTGGAGGCTTTCTCGATTCCACGCTCGATCGCTACTCCGACCTCGCCCTATATATGGGCCTGGTCGTCTATTACACGCTGATCGGCCGGTCGTTTTACATGATGCTCGCGGCTGTAGCCATGGCCAGCTCCTTCATGGTCAGCTACTCGCGTGCCCGCGCGGAATCCGTGATTCCATCCTGCAAGGTGGGTTTCCTGGAGCGCCCGGAGCGCCTTGTTCTCCTGATCATGGGAGGAGCCTTCAACCGCATGGCGCAAGTTCTCTGGGTGATTGCCACACTTTCATCGCTGACCGTGCTTCATCGCGTGGTTTATACCTGGCAGGAATTGCGCGCCGGCCGCACGTTGCCGGAGGGCAGCGCCGTTCAATCACCCTGACCGCCGGTGTCGCGCAGCGACGCCTCTACCGGCTCGGCCACAATTTCCTGAACTCGCTGGCGCAATACATCCAGTTCCGTCCGGCTCACATTGGTCATATCAATCGTATCGTGCAAGTAGACCGTGATTTTCCCCGGGTGCAGCATCCAGTTTCCTGTCTGAAAAAACTGATAGGACCCGACGATGCTCACGGGCACGATCGGTACGGCAAATTGTTGCGCGAGATTGAAAATTCCTTTTTTGAACGGCTGAATGTGGCCGTCTCGAGTGCGGCCTGCTTCCGGAAAAGCGATCAGGCTGATGCCGGAGGCGAGCGCCTGTTTGGCGCGCTGGGTCATGATTTCCAGTCGTGCACGAGTGGGATTGTCCGGCACGGGAACATTTCCGAAGCGGCCCATCATCCACCCGTAAATCGGAAACTTGAAATGTGATTCCAGCTCGAATCCGCGGAGGAACTGCGGAATAGCGGAATAAATCACGAAAGGATCAAAGAGATTTACGTGGTTACAGATAAAAATGGTCGTTCTTGTGGGATCAAAACCGGGGGACCGCTTCACTTCGAATTTCACTCCCGCCAGGCGAAGAATGTTGCGGAAGAACGCCCGCTGCGGCCAGTCGTTTTTCCGCGGATCAACGAAAATCGCAAGCAGCACCAGGAACGTGCACACCACGCCGAAGTGGATTCCGCTGATGGTCCACAACAACAACGAGCGGACCGCCAGATACGCTGTCCTCATACGGCCACGTCCAGCGCCGCGGGCAGGATTTCCAGCGAGCGGCACTTGAGACGCAGGATTTCCCCGTCCACCAGCACATTCACGGGCGCTTCAAGATCAAATTCCACTCGCGTCGCCTCCTTGCGAGAAGCCAGCGGATGCTCAATGTGCGTGCCGGTGAATAGGCTCGGGAGGTTCCACAGTAGTCCGAGCCGCCTGATGGGGCTCCAGCGAACGTATTCGATCAGTCCGTCCGTGGCGTCGGCCTTCGGCGCAATCATCATCTTGCCGCCTGTGAACTTGCTGTTGCTGAAGGTGAGAAACAAGACCGGGCGGCGGTCCCATTCAGATTCAGAGTTGAGCCGGTGAGGAAATGCGCCGTGGCGCAGCGTGGCGAGTTTCGTGAACACTCCGAGGACGTATCCGAGCTCACCCCAGCGCTTGAACCGGCGGTTCGTCAACTCCCCCACGTCGGCCGGGAACCCCAGACTTACCAGGTTCAAAAAGAATATTTCGCCGTCCGTGTGGCGCAGCCGCAACACGTCGGCGGCCCGACGGTGCCCGTATTGAAGCGCTTCGATGGTGTGCTCGATGCCATTGTTGGTGAAATCTTTGAGAAACGAATTTCCAGTTCCCAGAGGCAGAAATCCGAGTGTCGGGCGTCCGCCCGTTGCTGCCTCCGGGAACAAGCCGTTCACGATCTCGCAGGAAGTGCCGTCGCCCCCGGCGGCCAGGAAATTTCGGAAGCCTTGCTTGTACGCCTCTCTTACAATTGCGATCGCTTCACCGGGCTGCGTCGTTCGCTTCGTCTCTACGTCAAGACCTACGCCGCGCAGACGAGCGAGCGCGGCATCCGCCAATTCTCCGCAACGGCCGCCGCCTGCCGCCGGATTGACGATCGCAAGAAATCTTTCCCCCATGCCTAGGAATTCTCCACATTCACGATGCGCTCCATTTTCACAGGGGCACCACGGCCGACCGTTCGAGAGACTCGCGGATCTGTCCGGCCAGCTCAGCCCGTTTGATTTTCAGCGAAGCGGTGAGAGGGAAGTCGCGCTCCCACGCAACGTAGCCGCTCAACCGCTTGTAATTTGCCAATCGCCGGTTGCGTTCGGAAATCTCCGCCACCAGTTGCGGCGTAATGGTTTGGCCCGCTTCCAGATGCAGCACGATGACAAGCTGTTCGCCGACCATCGTGCGATCAGGCCAAAGATAATTCGCGGCAAACACGCAGTATTCTTTCACCGGAAGCCCCTCGAACGCCGTTTCAATGTCTTCCGGATAAATATTTTTTCCTTCTTCCGTGACGATCATGTTCTTTTTACGGCCGAAGAGTTGGAGGTGGCCCATCTGGTCCACCCGCCCCAGATCGCCGGTCACCAGCCAGCCGTTCACGATCGTCTCGGCTGTCAACGTGGGGTCATCCAAATAGTGCGACATGACCGTCTTACTGCGCACGGCAACTTCGCCAATCCCGTCCGCGTCCGAATTCAATATCTTTACCTCGATGCCAGGCAGCGGTTTTCCCACCGTGTCGGCGCGGAATGGCCGGAAATCATTGACCGTAATTACCGTACCCGCTTCCGAGCAGCCATATCCATTCCCAACCAGAATTCCCAGGTCATAGAAGAACTGCAACGTGGCGGGCTCAGTGAATGCGCCGCCGACAAACAGGGCGCGCAACTCGCCGCCAAATGCCGCGTGCACTTCGCGCAGGAGGGAACGGCTCAGCCACAATTTCGGCCGCCGTCGTGTCAATGCCCGGTTCGCGGCAACCAGCGCGTTCAGCATTCTGCGACGGCCACTTGGCAACTTGTCGAAGCGCTCTCGCAGCCCGCGCTCCAAATTCTTCAGCACCAGAGGGACCAGGCTCATGTACGTGATTTTGTACCGCGTGAACGCCTCGCGAATGTATTCCGGCCGCAGCGTGCGCAGGTGCACCACGGCCGCGCCGCACGTGAACGGCCCGATAAATCCGACCATGAAGTCAATCGCATGATTCGTCGGCAGGATACTCAGGTACCGAACTCCGGGCCAGAATGGGTACAGCGAAGTGAGAGCGACGCATTGCTCCAGATAATTTTCGTGCGTCAGCACGCAGCCCTTCGGCCGACCGCCGGTTCCCGACGAATAAACGATGCATGCCGGATCCTTTCGCTGCCGGGCGACGAACTCCGGCGCTTCTTCCGCTTGAAATTCCTCCCAGCGCTTGGCTCCCGCGAGATCAACGCCCGCCGGTGCTTCGGTGACCAGCACCCCGCGCGCCGCCAAATTAGAAAACCCCTCTGCCTGCGAAATGACCCGCCAGAGGTGATACTCGACAACCAGGAATTCAGCTTTCGAATGGGCCAACAGCTGAAGCTGCTCATCCGCTGTGAGTTTGTAATCGAGGGGAACCAGGACGCCGCCACAGAAGAATATCGCATACGCGGAAATCAGCCATTTCGACTGATTGGTCATGATGATCGCCGCGCGCGTGCCGTTTTTGAATCCTGCATTCTGCAGAGCTCGCGCAAGGGGCAGCGCCGATTCTTTGAATTGACGGAATGTCAGCCGGACATTTTCCCGCTCGCGATCCGCCTCGATCAGGCAGACCTCTTCCGGCCAACGCTCCAGCGCCGCGCGCAGAGCTTCCCCCAGGGAATTGTATTGGCGGAGATCGAGCATCAGAGCCGCGACTGAATTCGCTCGGCGAGCGTGCGGAAATCGCTCACGCCCTGCAATTCATAGTCCGGCAGCTCGATGTGGAAGTGTTGCTCCAGACGCGTTAGCAGGTCCAGCGCCTGCAGGCTGTTGATGCCCAGTTTCGTGAAGAAATCGTCGTCCGCGGCAAGTTTTTCGCGCGGCACACGGAAATGCTCCGCGGCAAGTTGCAGAATCTGTTCTGTCGTATTTTGCAGCGTGCTCATAAGAATCTATATTGCCACAGGTCCGATGCGTTGCTCCTGATCCCGACTCGCCGTTTAGGTTCGTTAAGGCAGATACGGCAGCGCGTCCGTGCTTTCTACAAATTTCCGCAAGCCGGCCTCGACGGCCGGGCGCGTAAACAGCTCGCAAAAAAGATCGATCTCACGCCGCAATTCTCCGGCAAGATCCGCCTTGATGAAAAGCTTCGCCGCCTTTGCCGTCTCGCGGTCGAATTTCTTGATTTGAGCAGCGGTAGCACGCGCCACGCGCAGCGCCTGCCCCTCCGCAACGACCTGGCTCACCAGTCCCACGGATTGCGCCTTTTCTGCATTGATGCTCCGGCCGGTCAGCAGCAGATCGCGCACCACGGCATTTCCGAGGTCACGCTTGAGCCTCGGAATTCCCCCGAAGCCCGGAATCAGTCCGAGCCGCAGTTCCGGAAAACAGAATCGCGCCATCTTGTCCGCGATGATCAGATCGCAAGTCAGGGCCAGCTCAAACCCGCCGCCAAATGTGACCCCGTGTACCGCAGCGATTGTGGTGACGGGGGCCATGTCGATTGCATTCATCACGGCATGAATGCGCTCCAGAAATTCGCGAATGCCGGTCTTCCGTTGACTCAAGGAGAGTCCCTGAGAACGATGATAAAGCTCGCGCAGATCCGCGCCTGCCGAAAAACCTTCCTGCCGCGCGCTGGAAATTATCAGCGCATGCGCCTCATCCTGCAGCGTCGCAAGGGCGGATACAAAAGACTCCAGTTCTGCAAGCGTCTCCGAGCCGATTTCATTGCATGGCGCACGGTCGAGCACCAGCTCCATCGCGCCGTCCACGATTTGCCAGGAAATTGTTTTCCCCTTGAAGAGTTTCATCCCGCCTTCTTCCGATACAACTCTTCGATTTCGGCCGTAAACTTTGCAGCGATGGCGTCGCGTTTCAACTTTCCGTTCGCGGTCAGCAGGCCATTCTCAATGCCGAACGGTTCCGGCACGAGGTGAAACCCGCGGATCTGTTTGTAATGTGGCTGCCCGGCATTCAGCGCGTCGATGGCTGCCTGAATCCGCTCCGTGTTCAGTCCATTGGCTGCTCCGGCGGTGACCAGCGCCGCAAGAAAGCTCCGCTGATTCCCCAATAGCACAACTTGTTCCGCCTCCGGCAGCCGCCTCGCCAGCGCATCTTCCAGCGGCTCTGGTGCCACATTGTGCCCGGAATTCAGGATGATCAGATTCTTCAGCCGCCCGGTGATGCTCCAATTGCCGCCTGAGTCCACTTCACCCTGGTCGCCGGTGTGAAACCAGCCGCCTTCGAGCGCCTTTGCTGTCTCCGCGGGGCGCTGCCAATAACCCGGAAAGACATTCGGCCCTCGCACCAGGATTTCGCCATTCTCGCCGGCGGTCATTTCAATTCCGGGGATGGCCGGCCCCACTCGCCCGGGCTCCGCGCGTCCCGGATCATCCATGGTGCAAATGGCCGTTGTTTCGGTCAGCCCATAGACTTGCAACACTGGAATCCCCATCATCATGAAGAATAGTTGCGTTTCGACGGATAGCGGCGCCGATCCGCAAATCAGCGCCTTCAACTGCGGCCCGAGGCTCTTGCGGATGGCCGGGAATATGAGCGAATTCGCCAACCACAACCAGATGGAGCCCTTCCCGCTGCCGCCGCTAACGTGATTCTCGATGGTCGCGCGTTGTGCTCGTGAAAAAATCTTTGTGGCCAGTCCGCCGCGTTGCTTTACTGCTTCTTCGATTCGTGAGCGCACCCTCTCCAGAAGTGTTGGTACGTTCAGGAAGTAGTCGGGAGACGCGAGTTTCAATTCCTCGGAAAGATTGGCCAAGTCTGTGGATAGCGTCAGGACGCTCTTGCGTGAGAGAGCCGTGAGCATCAGGATCCACGACCCCGCGAAGCAGAATGGCAAATAGTGAAAAATGCTTTCGGCTTCCTGCCGTGAGCCCATCAGTTGATCGAGGCGCGCGTTCGTGCATCCCATCATGTGATTCACGTTGGCGGCATTCAGCACAACACCCTTGGGCTCGCCGGAAGTCCCCGATGTGTAAATAATTGTCAGCGCGTCGATATCCGTGTGGTGACATGGCGGCACAGGCTGGATCGCTTCGCCTAGGAACACGCTCTCGAGCAGGGAAACCTTTGGCCCTGTGGGCCAGGCCTTCTGGATTTCGGCGGCCAGCCCAGCACTGGCGCAGCAAATGCGCGCGGGCGTCGAGTCCTTCATCATGCCCACCAGCTCAGCAGGAGCCTGCCTGGCATACAAGGGCACCACAATAATGCCCTCGGCCATCATGGCCAGATCCAACGCGGCCCAGCGGATGCTGTTCGGCGCCACGAGCGCGCAGCGGTCGCCCTTCTTCAATCCCCGCGCCAGCAGAAATGCCCGCGCCTGCTGCACCATGCCCAGGAATTCTCCCCCGGTCGCAGAGGTGACCTTTCCGTCGCGGATTTCGCGAACCACAGGCGCAGTCCCAGCTTGCTGCAGCCTGTCGGAAATTTGTTCCAGGAACGTCATGCGTGAGCCACAATGCTGCTCTTTTTCTCGAGCAACTCCATCAGCCCTTGGCTGAGAGGCGGGAGATATTCTTCCCAACCGAGTACGCCTTTGCGGACCGGAAATTCGGGGAAATGGCGGGCCACCTGCTCCTCAAGGTACATGCCCATGCGAGCCATCAGGTGCAGATTGCGTACCACCGTTGCTCCCATTTCATCGCGGATGGTCTCGGCCTGTGCATCGAGAGCCCGAAGTGCAACAACAATCTTGTCCTCCAGGTTCAGCTCATCCACGCGCATCAATAGATGGTCATGTCCGCGGTCGTGCATCAAATTGCGAATCCGCTCGTCCATGGTGACACCCGCCGAAGGCACGCCCGCGGGCATGGTCGTAACGATGGCGTGATAACGCGACGACAGCAGCCGGTGGCAGGCGCGCAGGATGCTCACTGTCTGATACATGTCGTACTTGTCCGCGGTGAACATCGGGACGCCACCCAGCTTCGCCGACACGCGCTGGCACGCGTCGCGATCCAGCATCTCCATGGCAACCAGCACCGGGAAAACAGGCCGCGTCGAGCGGTATTTCGTCACCCCATTTGCCATCTCGGTCAGATATTTTTCGTACGCGGCATCCACCTCTGCGCCGCAACGGTGGAAATAGATTGTCCGGTAGTAACTGTGCGCGTACGCGCCTCCCATCGAATGCGCCGCCCACTTCATCACCGAAGCGCTCACCGGCCACCAGAAAGGATTGATCGGGCAGACGGCCAGTACCGGCGTCTTGCCGTCCCAGCCTGCATCGCGCAGCGCCCGCCGGCCGTATTCCGCGTCATGCGGCTCAAACGTCCAGGCCGTGTCCGTGCCCAATTCCGTTGGCACGCCTAGCTCCCCTAACACGGTTTGCGACTCCTTATTCCGCGTAATCACCAGTGAATCGGTGCAAAATCGTTTCACCATTTTCTGCAACAGCGGATTCATCTGACCGGCTTCGGCGCCATAGGCGACGCTCAATTTGTTCTGCGCGGCGGCAATTCCCAGCGCCCCGATCATCATAGTCGTCAGCGCGTCGGCAAATTTGCTCTTGAACATGGATCCTTCGCAAGCCACCACGCCGTCGTTTTTGCCTATTTCGGAATGCAGAAACGGCGGGTACAAATCCGGCAGGTACACCTGTTTGGCATCGCCAAAATAGCCGCGGGTAAGTTCGAAATTCTGCGACATCACGCTGAGCGCCAGATTTTCCGCGCCCAGGATACGGCGGACCTGGCACAGCATCTCCTCCACGCGCACATCCGAGCCAGTGTTGCGCGTCCCGTTGTAGCCTGCGAACAGCAGCTTCAGCTTCGATCCGGGCTTCCAGGAATTCCCGGCGCCCAAGACCCACTTGAACTTGTTCAGCTCGATCAGCGCGCTGACCCAGCTCTCCAGAACGAAATCCATCATGAGCGGGATTCCCGTGCGGCATTGGCGCGCTGCGGGGCTTCGTCCGCGGCGGCGCCCGCCGGCCAATCCTGATATTTGTAGATGAAGTTGTTTTCGCGGCTGAACCGCAACAGCGGAAAACAGTACTGCGAAAATGGCGCCGGCTTCCGCCCCAGCTCCGCCACCACGCGAGAGTTATCGAACACCGTGTTCCACACCAAGTAGGGCAGAAACACTTTCAGGAGCGTTGCCAGCCCTCCGATCTTTCCCGCGCGTCCGGCCAATGCGTTTACCATCTTCGACGACGGCTGCTCGAGCGCCGGCACAAACACCGGCCCGCGTTTGCCTTGAGATTTAGCGAGCGCTTCCGTCAATTGCACGAAGGTCTCCGAATCCGTGCCGGAGGACAGGTGATAGATTTCGTACGCCGGCTTGGCCTTCTGGTGCAGGGTGACAACCGCATCGGCCACGAAATCAACGGGCACAATGTCAATCCGGTCCGTCGGCCGGAACGGAAGCGCCGGCAGGCCCGCCAGAAACACGAACGCCCGGACCATATCGAACTGATTGGTCTCCGGCCGCCGGCTGTCGCCCAGCACGATGCTGGGACGAAAAATCGTGCGCGGCACATCCGCCAACAATTGCCCCACCATGTGCTCGCAGAATTTCTTCGTTCGCGCGTAGGGATCGTAGTCCGAGCGGCCCCATTCGATTGCCGTATCTTCCTCGATCACTTCGTTGGATCGCTGCCCCGCCACCGCCACAGTGCTGACGTGGCTGAACCGCCGCAGCCCGTGATCGTCGCGCGCCCGCATGGCCAACTGCACCACTTCCAGCGTCCCGCGCAGATTCACATTCAGGCAGCTTTTTTCGGATTTGCGGTTCAGCGATGCGGCGCAATGGATGACTGAGTCTGTGGTTTGGACCAGCCGTAGATATTCGCCCGCATCCAAGCCGAATTTCGCATCCGTCAAATCGCCAAGAAAAATTTGGATCCGTGAATTCAGTAGCCCTTCGAACCGCGCGAAATCCATGTGCAGCTGCAGTGACCGCCACAGGCGCACCCGCGCCTCTTGCACGTCTTTCGCGCGCACCAGTAGGTTCAACGAGTCGGAGTGATCCGTCAGCAGATTCGATGCGACATGCGCACCGATATACCCGGTGGAACCAGTCAGGAAGATGGCCACTGTGATTGAATCTCAGGCCGCCGAGCCGGGAGCTGCGCTTCCGACCCCTGCCGCGCTGGCTTCCGAGCGCGCTGCCAGCGGCACGTTGCGGCGGGGACGGGGCTCCAGTTGGCGCCCTTCGATGAGAGGATAGCACCACTTGCGCAGCGCCGGAATGTGCACGTTAATCCAGTAATCCCACCAATCGAGCGAGCGCGTGTCGTAGCCGAAGGCCTCGCGCTCTTCCACGGGCAGGGCCGCGCTCAACTGTTCCACGTTCCGGGCTTCAAACACGTGGTCGTTCAGCAAAATGAACGGCTCGAACAGCGAAATCAACTTGATCACTTTTTCCAGGTCGCGCTGCTGTCGCGCCAGTGGCGGGCGGTTTGAAAACGGCTCAATGGTGCGGTTGATGGCCTGCACCACGGCCTTTTGCGCCGGCGCGGACATAATTTCGTAACGCGACTTCGACACCGGGATGGCGTCGAATTTCAGCCGCAACTTCGAATCCAGGCCATCCTGCGCGCGGTAAAATTTTCTGTGCCCCAATCCGGTCAGCTCGATGGAGCGCCGCATGTCGCAAGGGTTCGCCACAGACGTCGCCAGTTGATACACGCGCGCATGCCGCCGCGCCACCAGAGCCGCGGCAATCAACGTCATGCCCTGGCACACCTGGTCCACTGGAATCAGGTCCAGGCATTTGCTTTCCTTGGTTGGAAGCTGCCGGAAAAAAGTCCCCAGCAGATAGGACAGCGACGCCGACGTGTTGATACCTTCATTCCAGCCGCGGAATGGGCGCGCGATCGACGACTCTACGATCGCCGGCCGCACCACCGCGATCGCCGCGTTCGGCTGCGCATCCAGATAATTCCGGATCAACGATTCGGCCAGGCTCTTCGTGAACGTGTACGTATTTGGCCAGCCGAGTTCGATGGCCCTCCGCGTGCCAGCATCCGTCAACGTCTGGCGCAGCCAGCGGACGCGATTCTTGCGGATCTGGTTTTCAAGCGCCGGGCCGCTCAGGTCCTTCGCCGCGTGCTCCCTATGCAGCGCCTGCCCGCGCAGCTCCGCGATCACCTCCGGCGATTCCGCGCGCGCTTCCGTTTCAGCAATCAGCGCTTCCAGCAATTTCCATTCCTTCACCGCATCGAAATTCCTGACGCCCGATGGCGTGTAATTCTTCGGCAACTCCTCCAGAATGCGCCCGTCCCGCCGCCCGATCACGTAGCACGTTGAAAGATGCAGCAGGGCGGCATGGTCCGACTGGCGGATGAATTCCAGAACATGCGCCGTCGAGCGCACATTCGTCTCCAGCGCATCGCGCAGGTCGGGATTGAAGTCCGTCAGCCCGGAGCTGTTCACAATTACGTCAAGCGTCCGCGACAGCCGCTCGCGCGTCTCCACTCCCAGGCCCAACCCGGGCTGGGTGACGTCGCCTTCCACCACTTCAATCCGCTCGCGCAAGAATTCCGCGAATCCCTCGCCATAGCGCCCCGCCAGCGCTTCAAATACCGGCGACTCTTCCACCACCCGCTGGAATCGTTCGAGCGACGACGTAGTGCGGTTCCTCCGCACCAACAAATGCACCCGCCCGACCTCCGGCAATTCGTTCAGCAGGTTCGCTAGGAACACTTTCCCGATGAACCCCGTGGCGCCGATCAACAGGATGTGTTTTCCGCGCAAGCTCTCGCGAACGGAGAACCGTGGCGCCTTTGTCCGCGCATCAAAATGGACCACCGGTACCTCGACCTTCGGCGAAAGTCGCTCTGCCTCCTGGATCGCGCCGTCCAGCACCCCGGGCCGCATAGTGAACCCAAGCGTGCGAACCAACTCCCCTCGGCTTACCCGGCCATCGGGCTTTCCGCCGATAACCTTTGCGAGCGGTCCGCGCGGCCGGATAACCGGATAATGCAGCCGGCCGGTGGCCTTGCCGCCTCGAAAATCCAATCGATTGCAGAGGATGCGGCTGACCCCCAGATGCAAAGCCAAAGGCCGCATCACATGATCCAAACCCTGGCTCACCAGCACCAGGTCACCGCCTGCCCCCATCTCCTCTCGCAATCTGGCGACTCCGGCAGGTTTCAGCCGTGGCTTCAGGAAATAGTCGAAAAATTCCTCACCCAGCAGGTCCAGCCGATCCCGGCTTACCCCTCGCAGTACCGTGTGCAACAACCGTGTGGCCATGACGCGGTGCGTGGCGTAGAGCGCCGGCCTGGCAATCGCCAGCACCCCCATGGCTCCGCGTCGCCCCCACCGCTCAAGGAAGCTTTGCGCATTCCAGGCGAAGAAGCCCACCGGGCGCACAGCTGTCAGGTTCAGCAGGCTTCCCTCGACCCGCCAAAAGACGGGTGCACTCGCGCCCTCGGGGCTGCCAGCCGGGCGGCCTAAGTTAGTCTCATTCTGCATGTTGCGGTAGGTGGACGACATCAATGGACGCTATTTTACACGTCGCATGGGTAAACTGGAAATTAGCACGCCCTCAATCCCCTAATCAAGCCGAAGGCATCGGATCTGGCCTGCAAACCTGTTACTGCTTAGGATATTGGAAACGGAAGGTTTCACTCGCCGGGCCTGCCACGCCCCGGGTGTTGTACTCGAGAAGGTAATTCAAATGCTGCTCGTCCGTTGGATAACCGACGCCCGCGGGATAGGGGTATGGCGCCGAGGTATGGAACGGCAGTGGCGCCACTGTGTCGCCATGTGCGGCGTAGAAATCCATGTCCTTGGCAAAGCCGTCGGCATAGAAGAAATAGTCGCGCGTCCAGCCTTCCGGCAGTTCGGGTAGTTGACTGGCGTCAAAATCCACCGCCACTTCATCGCCCGAGCCGAAGATCACGTATTCGTCGTCCGAAGAACGCACTAATTCCGTGACCTCGCCATACCGCGTGTAGTTACCCAGTTGGCGCGAGTAAGGACCCGTCACGCTTACGTCTTCATATACGTAGCTCAAGTCGTTGCGCGGGTTTCCTTCGACAACGCGCGGATAACCGCGAAATCTCAGATGCGCGCTCGCCAGCGGAACCTCTGTCAGTTTGAACGGGAGATCCGCCGGAGAATTATCCACGCGGATACGGTCCCAGTAGATTTTCAAATTTGTCGTGATGCGAATGAATCGCGTTCCGGGCGAAAGCTTTCCGGTCAGGTCCGCCACCATCGTGCGCAGCAGCCCGGCGGGGAAGCCCATGTCCTCCACCACCCGAAGCCACTTGCCGGAATTGTCCTGCGCCTCCACATACGGCGGCACCAGCTGAATTCCCGCCTGCCATGCTGCGTACATGGAATTGGCGCTGAAATAATCCGTGAACCCGTCCAGCAGCAGCCGCAGCGGACGCGACGTGTCCCAGGGACCCAGATCGAGTTCAATCGTGTGCATGGCGGCGAATCCCTGGTACGGGGCGTCGGCGAAGTTCGTAACATACTTGCGATCGCGCTCAAGCAACAGCGGCAGTATGTCGTGACTCTTGTCGTCCCATGCGCCAACAGGAGGATGGGCCTCCCGGCTGGCGATTACTTTGAATTTGGGGAACGGCGGATTGCTGGCGAAATACTCGTTCGGATTCACCTCAACATCGGCAGGATGATCCACAGCAAGCAGTCGCGTCTGGTCAAGATAGTCAAGCTCCTCCATCGGCTCGATCATGCGGAAACTGATTTTCCCATCACGCGGCTGCGCCTGCGAACCGGATACCTTGAAATATTCATCCGGGTCGGGCGTGTTGCGCTGCTTCGGGCCAATCCAGTGGCCCAGAATGCCCTGGCCGATCATGTCCGCCAGAAATTCGAAGCGCTCGCCGTTCCAGACGAACACAATCGGGCAGGAACTGCCGCGGCGGTCGATTTCCGTGACCAGTTCTGCTTTATGCGCCGGAATTTCCATTTCGTCTTGCAGCACCCCTGTAGGCCACAGCAGCCGCACGATCTCCGCTTCTCGCTCCACGCCGAGCCCGGCCAGAATTTCCGTCGAACCCTGGCCAAGGTACCCGGACGCTCCGGCCACCTCCCATTTCTGCTCCAGCGCCCCGGCGAACATTTCCACCTTGGTCCCAATCCCCGATTTGTTGTCGTGCTCTCCCTTGAAATCCAGGCGCAGCCAGTTGTACCGATTGCCGCCCACATTCTGGAGCAGAACCGGTGGCATGCCGTTTTGCGTGATCAGCAATCCCGGCGAGCCGTCGCCGGCCACGTCGATCGGGATTACGCCGCGCGGGTCGTGCAGCACAATCTTGTCGAGCCCCGTCTCGTGCGTAACGTCGCGGAAGCCGGCCGGGCCTTCATTGCGCAACAGCAAAATGCGACCTTCGCCCGAAAAATTCTCTCCCACAGCCACTAGATCAACCCAGCCGTCGTTGTCGTAGTCGAGAGCCGCAATCCCCCAGCCTCGCATCCAGCCGGGATCGGGCAACGGAACGCGCTCAAATGCCTTGCCGGCCACGTTGCGCCACAAACTCACTCCCACCGGGCCCCAGTGCGTGAATGCCAGGTCCATCCATCCGTCTTTGTTGAAATCGAGCGCCACAACCCCCGCCGTCGGATTCGGCATCGGCGCAATCCAGGGATGAACGGCGCGAAATGCGCCTTCGCGCTGGTTCACGAAGACTGTGGGCGAGTCCTCCCACCCCGTGACGACGAAATCGATGGCGCGGTCGTTGTCAAAATCGCTTCCGATGGCGCCAACTGAAGGCGCGCTGCCTCTCAAGCCTGACTCCGTCGTCCAATCCGTGAATGTGCCGTTACCGTTGTTGCGCCACAGGATGTTTCCGGCTGGCTTCGTCCCCGGCGGAAATGTGAACGGCTGTGAGGGAACGTCGATCGGAAAATCATTGAAGCGTGTCACATACAAATCCAGATCACCGTCGTGATCGTAATCAATGAACGTCATGCCCAGCGGCAGACCGTCTACGTGGATGCCAGCCTCGGCGGTCACGTCCTTGAATTTGCCTTTTCCTTCGTTGTGATAGAGCGCCACGCGGCCAAGAAAGCTCACTGCCAGGTCGGCCCGCCCGTCGTTGTCGTAATCACCCACCGCGCAGCCTGCTCCTTCTCCGTGCATCTCCAGTCCCGCCGCCTTGGTCACATTCACAAACTTCCCTTTACCCAGATTGTGGTAGAGCGCCGCGTTTCCTTTGCCGTCGGAGTTGACCAGAAAAATGTCCTGCATTCCGTCGCCGTCGAAATCGAAAATACATGCCCCGCTTCCCAAGAAAGACGCCAGCGACTTCGCCCCCGATTCGGGCGCGGCAGTGGTTGAGGCTGTCGTGCGCATCGCCTTTGCCTTGCCCCGCGCACCTGCTGACAGAACATGTGCGGTTGGCTCGGATGGAAGGCCGGATAATGAGGTCACGTTCACGAAGTGAACAGGAACCACCGGCGGCACGGGTTCCGGTGCCGGCGGCATCATGCGAGCCAGCGAGTATTTTCCCTGCTCCCCGTAAATGAAGCTGATGGGCTTGCCAAGCTTCTCCGCCCCCAGATGCTGGAATCGCTCCAGATGTTTTTTCGCGGACTCGGTGTCGCCCGTACGCTGCAAGGCCTGCGCCAGGCCGAATTCTACGGAGACATGAAACGGATTTAACTTCAGCGCAGCCTTGAATGCTACGATGGCTTTTTCATACTGCTGCTGTTGCGAATACAGCAGACCTGAAAAATATTGCGAATCTGCATCGGCAGGGTCGAGCGTTCCTGCTTTCTGGAAATCCTCAATTGCTGCGCCCGGATGGTCCGTGGCCTTCTCCAGCAGCCCCAGGTTGAACCACACGCGCGGATTCTGAGGGTCCCGTTCCGCCGATTTCTCGAGGATTCGGCGCGCGTCCTCGAACCGCTGCATATTCAGGAAAGCGATTCCTGCATTCACGCAGCCGATATCGCTTTGCGGATCCAGAATGCAGGCGCGCTGAAATTTTCCCAGGGCCTCTTCGAATTGCTGGCGGTTCATCAACGCAACGCCAAAATTGTTGTCTCGCGCGATTTGCGCCCGGGGATCGGGCTTGGCCTGCTCGGCCGTTGCCTTGGAAGGGTGCCGAGAGGATTTGACGTGCGACTTCTGAGCCGTCGCAGCGGCGCAAGCTAGTGCCAGGGCAGCGAGCACAATCGCGATTCGTGTATTTTGGTTCATGCAATCTGGAGGCGAATCGCCGGGCACATTCTACCGCTTCGCAAGCGGCTTCGCTGCGATGATCCCGGCACCCTCTTTTACGGTGATGATTTGATCCGCGGCGACGTCCCGGACCTCGTCGGCTTGGCCGCTGGGCCAGTGGATTACGATCGCGTCGACCCTGGCATGAGCCGCGAGTCCAAATGTGAGGATGAGCTCGCTTGAGGACAGATAACTTGCGCCGCTCGTGAGGTCTTTAGATTGACGTTCGCCTCCCAAGAGCTCCGATGGTCTGCCGCTGTTGACGGCAACTTTGTTTCCATATGTCAGCCAGACTGACGCGCCGATGCCGTCGCGATTCGATTTCGTGCCCACAAGCTTGATGCGCAAGCTGTGATTCGTCGTGCCTGCGTTTCTGAATAACGCGGGCGCGCCACCATTGGTCGAGACCAATACGTCAAGCGCGCCGTCATTGTTGATATCGCCGTAGGCCGCCCCACGCGCCACACGCGGCGCGGCAAAAGCGGCCCCTGCTGCCGCCGTCGTTTCGGCGAATTTCCCGTTGCCGAGATTTCTGAACAGGTGCGGCGGCTCGGCATAACGTACGCGTGGTTGCACTCGCTCAATGGCATCCTCGATATGACCATTGGCTACGAAAATATCCGGCCACCCGTCCAGATCGTAGTCGAAGAAAAAGCAACCAAATCCCAGCGTCAGCAGCGTGGCTCGCCCAATGTCGGAGTGCGGCGCCTCATCAACAAACAATCCATTGCGCTCGTTGTGGTACAGCGCCAGCATCTGGTTCGAAAAATTCGTGATCATCACGCTCGGGTAGCCCGAGCGATCATAATCCGCCGCGTCCACTCCCATTCCCGCACGTGCGATTCCGTCTTCGCTGTAGCCGATTCCCGCCGCCACGCCCTTCTCGGTGAATGTGCCGTTTCCGTTGTTGATGTACAGCTTGTTCGGCTGCGTGTCGTTGCTTACCAGTATGTCCGGCCAGCCGTCCTGATTGGCGTCCAGGATGGCCACGCCCAGGCTCTTCGAAGTTGGATCGGCGAGGCCCGCTTTCTGCGTGGCATCTTCAAATGTTCCGTCGCCGCGATTGCGCCACAGCCTCAGCGAAGTTCCCTTATACGATTCCGGCGTGCAGTACGATTTCAATTTCCCATCGAGCGTGCAATACAGGTCCGTCTCCGGAGTCCACTGTACGTAATTCGCCACCACCAGATCGAGGTGCCCGTCGCGGTCATAATCCACCCACGCCGCGCTGGTGCTGAATTCAATTGGCCCCCACAGCCCGGCCACCTTGGTCACATCGGTGAATGTACCGTCACCGTTGTTGCGGAACAGGTGATTTTGCCCCAGTGCGGTAATGAAAATATCGTCGTACCCGTCGTTGTTGAAATCACCGACGGCCACGCCCATTCCGTACATTTCCACGGCCAGCCCCGCTTTGCGCGTCACGTCCGTAAACGTCCCGTCGTGATTGTTGTGATACAGCGCCAGAGTCGTGTGGCGCTTCACATGCCCCGCCCAATCTGCGCCGTTGACCATGAGGATGTCCTGCCAGCCGTCGTTGTCGTAATCAAGAAACGCCACACCCGAGCCCATCGTTTCCGGCAGCCACTTCTTTCCAAAAGCGCCGTTGTTGTGCGTGAAACGGATTCCCGCGCTAGCGGTTACGTCCTCAAATTTGATCCCGCCGGAAGACTTAGACTTCTTCTCCGGGCTACTGCCTGCCATCGTCAAAATTGTGAGCGCGCATGCCACGCTCACGACCAGAGTCCTTATTCCCTGTAATAGCGTGTGGCTCAATCGGATTCCTTCCCTCGGCCATGGCCCATCGCAAACCTCTTTGCCGGAGGCGAATTTGTTATTTCAGACGTGTGCTCGTGAATCGGTTGCCGTTCCAGATTGTCCTCCGGATGCGCGCGGCGGTAGGGTCCGGTCAGCGTCTGCGACGCCTCATCGGCCTTGAATCGCAAATACCGTTTCTGGTACTGGCTGGCCAGGTCGGCTCGCCCCAGCCCCGTGTAACACAGCATCAAGTTGTAATTTGCTTCCAGGTCTTCCGGATCAATCGCGAGGGTAGCATTGAATTCTTTCACCGCCTCGGCATATCGGCGTTGGAGAAACAGCATCCGCCCCAGGTCGTCGTGGGCCACGCGGTCGCGCGGATATTGCGCCAGCACTTGTTGCAAATGCACGATGGCTTGGTCGTATTGGCCTTCGTTTCGCAGCATCCGCGCATAGAAGAAATGCGCCCGTGCCAGTTGGGGGCTCAGAGAGAGCGCGCGATCCAGCACCTCGTGCGCCGCTGCAAGATTCCCTTCCTGCACGCGTACTCGCCCCAGGTTCACCCAGCCGTCTGGATTCATGGGATCCGTTTCTGTGACTTTCTCGAATGCGGCTGCCGCGCCGGTTAGGTCGCCCTGCAAAAACGTACCGATCCCGTAGTCGTTCCAGCGCGTCCAATCGTTGCGGTCCAGAGCAATTTCCGCTTTGGGATGCGGAGCGGCCGCCGGAATCACTTTGAAATCCATGGCGTCTTCCGCCATCACAACGATCGGCAGTGCCGGTACACCCTTGCCCCCGCCGGGAATCTTTGCAGGATCACCGCTAAACGTAAATTGGCGGTCATCGAAATCCGGTGTGAAAGTGCCGGCGGGCGGATGCATGTCATACACGCCGGTAAACGAAAATTGCGTGTTCCACCACGCAAACTTCCTGTAGTTCAACTTTGCCCGAACTCGAATCAAGTCGCCCGTATCAGGCGGGATTTGTAACCGGTAATGCACCGTGTCCGCCGCGCCGGGCGGAATCAAATGCACATACACTGTCGCGCGTGAAGCCCAGGCGTTGCGCTTGTTGATTGCGTTTCCGTGAGCATCAATCAGCAGCGAGCGGTAGAAATGCGCGCCTGGGTCCACCGGGCCTTTCCCGTCATCCGCCGCCCGGCCGCTCCAGAAAATCGTCCGTCCTTGTTCGTCCGTCGCGCTCAACTCCAGCCAGCAATCAAACGCGTCCACAGTCCCGGCGGGAAAGAAGTGTCCGAGCTTGCGTGTGCGCACCACCACGTCCAGCCGGTACGTGTCGCCACGCCGGAGTGCCGCGCCGGTGCGGTTCAGCGGAGCAGTAAGTTCAGCCGTGGTTGCCGTCGGTTGCGCCGGATTCACGGGGATGGCCGCCTCCGCTTCTTCACCCACCGCGAAAGTTGTCGCAATGCCCGCTGCGGACGGCCCCGCCGCGGACGAAGCCTCGACTTGGCCGAGTGTCTCCGCCGTGGGTGTTTCCGGCGAGATGGCGAAAATATCCACGCTCACTTCTTTATCCGTGAGGAATTTCTCTGTTTCCGCCAATTGCGCCGCATCTTCATTCACAAACGGCAGCGCCGTATTCGCGGCAGGGAATCGGTGCGAATGAACGGCACCTTCCATGCTCCCTGCGTCCGCCGATTTCACCAGCGGCATATGGCAATCCGCGCACATCATGGCCTTCGCCGGATAGTAAAACGACCGCGCCCCCTGCCAGGAAACGCCGCTGGCCTGCCAGTTATCGTAATCATTGAACCCGCGCACCCAGCGGTAATGATTCACGGGCACATCCAGATGAACTTTGTGACACGTGGAGCAGAATTCCGCCGTCTGCGTGCGCATGAAGGGTTTCAGAAACACTCGCCGGTGCGGTTCCGGGTTCAGTTCCGTCATGAAATCGTGCAGCCGCCGCACCAGCGGATTTTGACTTGCTGCCAGCCGGTGCAGCGCCGGATATTCCAGCTCGAAATCTCCCTGCCCCATGGTGCTTTTCACTTGCGCGATGGAGTGGCACATCATGCAGCCCAGGCCCGCTTGCGCTGCGGGCGTGTTCTCAATCTCGCGCACCGGCTGGTCGAACATGCCGCTGAAGAGCAGCGCCGGATCGTGGCAACCGGCGCACCATTTCGACGGCTTTACACCTTCCACGTCCTGCATGTACTCGATGCTCTTGCGGTACCATGCGTTATTGAACGACGAAAAATGATGCGCCGAGCCCAGCCACTGCTTGTAAATATCCGCGTGGCAGCGCTCGCATGACTGCGATTCCATAAAGTAGGTCGCGGGAATCTGGCCGCCATGCGCGGTTTGCGCGGAACTGGGAAAGAACGGCCCTGACGGCCCGTCGCCTTCCGCATCCATCGAAGCCGGTGCGAGCTCCGGATTTCCAATTCGATGGCCTCGCTCCCAAGGCACCGTGCGCAACCTCCACCCCGCACCGGTCAGCAGCGCAGCGCCAACCAGGAAAACCGCGCTGCGGAACACCCAGGCGATATAGCTGCCCGACAGCAATCCGCGGCTCCCCGCCCACGCCGACGCCACGAGCGCGCTCCCCGCCACGCATATCCCGATGTGCACATAGAGCAGCGGCCATTCCGCGCGGCGCGTGCCGGTGTAAATCAGCGCCGCCCCGATCAACCCGCCCATCGCCGCCAGAATCCATCCCAAGCGGCCTGCCGGTGTAGCTCCTTGCCAGATTCGTTTTCCCGCGAACATCAAGACAACCAGTAAAGCGACACCCGCGGCAAGGTGCAGGAAGATTGCCCCTAAATAAGGCAGGTTTGCCGACGGCCACACAAACAGGTACATAGCCGTCAGAGACAATGTGATCAGAAGGATGGACGCGAGCCGCTTCATCGGGCTCCCGGGAACATACAAAGATGAGAGTCTTTTATCTCAGGCAAGGAATTCCGGCCCATTCGAAACGCGAATTTTCTCCCCACCACGCGGCCAAGTCAATCCTAAGAATGGGAGTATAATCCGCTCGCTCGCACGCGGGCCGCGCCCCGCTACCGCAAAGAATTCAACCGGTCTGAATTTCATCAGGAGGCGACCATGGCACACCAGATGGAACATACCGAGAACGGCCAAGCTGACCCCCAGCCGCATTCGCACGCTTGCGGCAATCTGTTCGGCTGTGGCGAGGAACAGGGCACAGGCATTTTGCGCGAGGACATCAAAGATGCTGCTCTCACCCACCGCGCATCCGATCGCCTTCGGCACATGGACGAAATCGCCCAGCAACCGCTCGGCGGCTATCTGCACGCGCGCGCACTCTCGCGCCGCAGGCTGCTCCGCGCCAGCAGCTTTATGGGCGCCCTGGCTGCCATCGGGCCCTGGTTCAACGAACTGGCGCGCGCCGCTGGCTCGCCCTCAACCGGCGGCTCGGGGCATCTGAGCCTCGCCGCTGCCATGAAGAAAGAGGACGAAGGCAAGGTGCACGTCGTCGAATCGAACGACTCGACTGTGCATTTGGGCGTCTACGACACCAACCTTCCTCCCATCGTCAAGATTGATTCTGGCGACACGGTCAGCTACCCGGACACCTGGTCTCATTTCCTGAATAAGATGCAACCGGGCGTTCCGGTCGAAACGTTGGCGCAACTCCGTGTCAGCAATCCCGGCCGAGGCCCGCACTCCATCATCGGCCCGGTGTACGTCAACAACGCCGAGCCCGGAGATGTCCTGGAAATCGGCTACAAGCGCATTCGCCCATTCAATTGGGGCGCCGTCTTCAGCAATCCCGGCACGCTCGGGACCGGCTTGCTGGCCCAGGACTTTCCCGAAGGACAAGTGAAATATCTAAATCTCGATCTCCCGAAAATGACAGTGGAATTTGCGCGCGACATTCACATTCCGCTCAAGCCCTTCCAGGGCACTCTAGGCGTGGCTCCGCCCGACGGCTTTTTCCTTCCGGTCTCACCGGGAGTCACTAGCTCGGTTCCCCCGGGGCCTCATGCCGGCAACACCGACCTGAGCGAAATGGCTGAGGGCTCCACCATGTTCATCCCCGTTTGGAAGCCCGGCGCGCTCATCTATACCGGCGATTCTCACGCAGTGCAGGGTGACGGAGAAATTTGCCTCACCGCTCTCGAAACGCGCATGCAGGAATTGCGCATCCAGGTGTTCCTGCACAAGCAGAAGAATTTCGCCTGGCCCATCGCGGAGACCCCAACCCACTGGATCGCCATGGGCCTCGACAAGGACCTGAACACGGCCATGGCATTGGCGGCGCGAAACGCCATCAATTTCCTCGCCTCGCGCGCCAGCCTCACCAAGCTCGACGCTTATGCCCTCTGCAGTATCGCCGTCAGTTTCCGGGTCACGCAGGTGGTGGACATTGTGCGCGGCGTCCACGCCCTGATCCCCAAGAGCCTGTTCGCGCCCGATTTGCGAAAACAAATCACCATCGTCTAGCGCGCTTACAATTCGCCGCAAGATAGACTCGCCCGCTCATCAACCGAGGAGCCTGCTCATTGAACGATCTCGTCTATTCGAACCTGGTCGAAATGGCCGCGATGATCCGCGCCGGGAAGATTTCTCCCGTGGAATTGGTGGACGCACATCTCGCTCGCATCGAAAAACTTCAGCCAAAACTGAACGCGTTTGTAAAAGTGGATTTTGACCTGGCCCGGCAGCAGGCCAAAGCCGCGGAAGCCCGCGCCGCCGCGCCCGGCGCGCGCGATTCTCTGGGCCCGCTCCATGGCGTGCCCGTCACTCTCAAATCCTGCATTGATGTCGCCGGATTGCCCTCGGAGTGCGGCACGCGCCTCCGCCGGGGCTATATCCCTCAGTCGGACGCAACGCTCGTTTCCCGGCTGCGCTGCGCCGGCGCCATCATTCTCGGCAATACCAACGTCCCGGAATTCTTGATGGCCTACGAGACGGACAACCTTCTTTACGGCCGCACCAACAACCCTTGGGACACAGACCGCACATCTGGCGGCTCGAGTGGCGGTGAGACTGCTGCCATTGCTTCGGGCTGCTCGGCCGGAGGAATCGGCAGTGATGGCGGCGGTTCCGTGCGCATCCCCGCGCACTTCGTGGGTATCTGCGGGCTCAAACCCACTCCCGGCCGCATCCCCTCCACCGGGCATTTTCCCGCGTCGGCGGGCCCATTCGTGCAACTCGGAGTTGTCGGCCCCATGGCGCGCACCGTCCCCGACGTAACTCGAATCTTCGAAGTAATCGCCGGCCCCGATCCCGGCGATGCCGCTTCGGCGCCAGTCCCATTGCGTCGCTGGACAGACGAAGAACTGCGCAAGCTTCGCATCGGCTATTTCGAGGACGATGGCGTCACGCCGGTCACGCCCGAAACCGCCGCAGCAATTCGTACCGCAGCCGAAGCCCTGCGCCATTCCGGATTCCAAGTCGAGCCTTGGCGCCCGGAAAATTTGGAACGCGTTTGGCAACTCTGGTGGAATCTTTTTGGCCGCGCCATTCAAATGGCGCTCGCGCCCATGCTCGAGGGCCGCGACGCGGACCTGAGCCCAATTTTCAAGGATTTCCGCGCCCGCGTCGCAGCGGACCCCCCGCTCACCGCTGTGGATTTGTTGACCACCCAGCTCATGCGCGACGCCCTTCGCGGCGCGTTCCTGGCAAAAATGGAAGCATTCCCGATTCTCCTCTGCCCGCCCTGCGCCATTCCCGCCTTCAAGCACGGCGAGAGAAATTGGTCGATTCAAGGCCGAAACGTGGAATACCTGAAAGCCATGTCGTACTCGCAGTGGTTCAACTTGCTTGGAAATCCAGCCGCCGTCGTGCCGGTAGGGAAGTCGTCTAAGAGTTTGCCCATCGGAGTTCAAATTGTGGGCCGCCCGTGGGAGGAAGAAGCCGTTCTCGCCGTTGCAGCAACGATTGAGGAAACCTGTGGCGGCTTCCTACGTCCTCCGGAGCTGCCTTAGCTTGCCGTATTGGCGCGCGCCACCAGCAGGATGGCCAGCGCGTAAAAAATGAACATCAGCGCGAGGAATGCCTTCGCTTTATTGTTCGCGGCCGCGAATTCTTTCCAGGCAAAGATGCCCCACAGCGCCGCAACCATCGGTGCCGATTGCCCGATGGCGTAGGAAACCGCCACTCCCGTGAAGTGCGACGCGATCGAGAAAAATACCAGTCCCGTGCACCACACCGCTCCGCCAAAGAATCCCAACAGGTGATTTCCCAGCCCGGCCCGGAAAAATCCGCTGAACTCCACCGGCTCACCCGCCAACGGGTGCTTCATGAAATAGGTATTCCAGATGGGGCAAGAGAGTAGAGCTCCAAGCGTCAGAAACACGCACAGGCTGTATTCACCGAGCGCATTCCCATGAGTCAAAGCGCGCGTCGAAAACGGCGCCCACGTCCCCATCAGCACGCCGGAGACAACGCACACAATCATGCCCTTGCGCGAGACCGCTTTTCCCGCCGGCAATTGCGAATAGGCTTTGCCATCCAGAATCACCGCCACCACCGCACAGCCCACTCCCGCGGCCAGCATTCCCAGGTTGCCCTTCGGTTGCTGCACGTAGCTCAACACCACGCCCACCACCAGCGCGATTCCGATAGCCACCGGAAACGCCGTCGCCAGCCCGACCATGTCAATGCCCGCTACCAGCAACAGGTTGGCCAGGTTGAAGATCACCCCTGCCAGCAGGGCCCATCCGATATTCGAAGCATCCGCGGACCGGACATTGTTCAGGAAACTGGAGGCGTCATTTCCCGTGCTCCCCAAAGTGAGCGCGTAGATCAGCGCCGTCAGAAAAATTCCCACGGCGTAATCCCAATAAAAAAGCTCAAAAGGATAATTCTTCACGCCCTTGTAGGTGTTGGCCCACGAACCCCAGCAGATGGCGCTGGTGATGGTCATCAGCAGCGCGATATTCAATGACTGCGGCGTGAACATGATTTTCCTTTCGGATTGCAGCCTTAAAAAGCCGCTGCGCCGGCCGGGCTTTGGCTCTTGATGAAACTCACTACCTCATCCCGCTTCGACATGGCCCGGGCGCCCACCTTCGTGCAACACAGCGCCGCACACGCATTCGCGAACAGCCCCACGCGCTTCAGGTCCCACCCCTGCAACAGCGCGTAGGACAATCCGCCCATGAACGCATCGCCTGCTCCGGTCGTGTCCACCACGTCCACTTTGAACGCCGGCACCTGCGCTCGTTCCTTGCGCGTGGCCACCAGGCACCCGTCCGTCCCCATCGTAATCGCCACCAGGTTGGGACCCAGCCCCAGAAGCCTGTCAGCGACCTTTCCGTAATCCGATTCGCCGGTCAGCTCGCGCGCCGCGGCTTTGCATGGCTTCAGCACGTCCACCAGCTTCAACGATTCCACCAACTGCTCCTGCGTGCCCAGGTTCGACTGGCAGAAGAAGCTGGGCGAGACGTCCAGGTCAAAAATCACGCGCACATTTGCCTCTTTGGCAATGCGCATCCCCTCCTTCACCGGCGCGATGGGCAGTTGTGAAGCCTCAGAGTGAAAATGTTTGGACTGCTTGATGTGCGGGGCAAACCGGTTGGCCACCTGGAACACGGTAATTTTTCCGGTGATGTTCGGAAACATATAGATGCAGCGTTCGCCTGCGGCATCCACGGGAATCCACGTCAACGAAGACATCTCGCCGTGTATGATCTCGACTCCGGAAAGGTCCATGCCATCGTCCGAAAATGCCTTCTGGATGATGCGGCCGTTCTCGTCGCTGCCAATCAGCCCCAGCCATCCCGTGCTGGCTCCCAGACGCGCCACCTGCGTCAGATTGTTGGCCGTCACTCCGCCGGCGTGAATTTCCATGCGCTCAGCGTTTATTTTTTCTTCCGGTCCCAGCAATCGCGGAACAATGGCGAAAAAATCCACCGTACAGCTGCCGATTCCCACCACATCTATTGTTTTGGCCATGAGTATCCTCAGTTCGCGTGGCCCGCCGGGCGCGCTCCAGGCGTCGGGCGGGTCATCAAATCTATGAATATTTTATTCAGCTTTGCCAGATCCAAATCCTGCTGCACGTTCACGAGTTGCTCGCCCAGCCCCGGCTGATCGCCTTTGTTCCACACCAGCGTGTTGCCGTAACCCGCGCCGTGCGAGTAATCAATGTCCATGTACAGCGAATCCTGTTTGGTGATCACGCCGGGATCGAGCCAGGCCACCGCCGCCAGCTCATCCCACATGTATTCTTCGTCGCCGTATTTGGCGATGTACTGCGCCGCCGCATTCGGGGACTTTGCGATTTCGGCGATCATCTCTTTGGTCATGCGCGTCTTGATGGAAATGTCCACGGTCGTGACCGTGATTTTGTGCCACGGAGCGGTCAGCGTCATGTGCACCGCTTCCGGATCCCACCAGAAATTAAACTCCCGCCGGTTGCTGGTGGCCCATTCGATTTGCACCACCGGCGCGATGCTCCCGCCCATCACCACCAACTCCTGCGCCAGCTCCGGCACGTGCGGATCAATGCTGATGGCTTGCGCCAGGTTCGTCAACGGCCCGCCAGCATAAATCGTCACTTCGTGGGGGTACTTGTGCACCATGCGAATGATGAAATGCGCGGCATCTTCTTCCGATGGTTTCGTCGTCGGATTTCCTTCCACCAAGTTAGGCACTTCATACGGCCCGTGGAAAACGCCGCGCACGCCTGTTCCCGTCGGTTTTTTGTTCCACGCTCCCTGGTAATTCACTTTGCCGTAGAGCTGCTCCCACCGTTCGATCATTTCCATCCGGTTGATCAGCGGATACACCGCCCCGGGAACCACGGGAACGTCGGTGCGCCCGATGATTTCAAGCAAACGCAGCGCGTGCGCCACTTCCTCGTCGCGCCACTGGTCTCCGCTCACAATCGTAATCCCCAGCGTTTCCACTTCCGGCGATTGCAAAAATACCAGGATGGACTGCTGGTCCGTGGTTGCCGGCCCCCGCGCATCTTGATCGACAATCACCTTGCGCCTCGCTTGCGCCGCCGCGGGCAGACTCATGGCCAGAAACGCTGCGGCCGCAATCCAGCTCCTTAATTTCATCGGGGGAAATGCTCCTTGGAATCCTCGGGATAACCTGCCATCGGCAGTGCGCTGCAAACCGCCTGCCACATCGCGGAGATTCTCATTTCGAGTAGGCGCTGCTTATAGTTCTCCCGCCGCCAGTACGTCAAGCAAAAAGCAGCACTTGCCCGCCGGCCATCCTTCCCCCGGCAAGGCCAAGCAATAGCGGATGTTATAATCCGCCGATGCCTCTCGCGCTTCATGGCGCCCCTGTCCCATCTCGAAACACACTTGCCCGCTCCGCTGCGCATCAGATCGCCTGTCTCCCTATCCTTATATATGCCATCTTCTGCCCCACCCTTGCGGCGCAATCCGCTCCTCCCACCGCCGAAAACTTCAGGCTCGAAGCTCGCGAGGCCGCCGCCAAAGCCCACTGGAGTGAAGCCGCCGCAAACTACCAGAAAGCCATCGACCTCGCGCCGCGCGATGCCAGCTTGCGATTGGAACTGGCTGCCGCGCTGGCCAGTGCCGGGCAGCATGTGCAAGCCCTAGCCGCATGCCAGCTCGCGCTCCGAATCTCACCGCGCAATCTGCCCGCCGAACTGGCCCTCGCGCAATCCTATCGCGCCGTTCACAATTACGACGAAACCCGTCGCGTCCTCGAACGCGCCCACACCGAGCATCCCCGGAGCCCCGCCCCGCTTGTTGCTCTGGGCGACCTCGAACTCGAATTGCAAACCTATAATGCCGCGATCGCTCACCTTCGCCCAGCCGTCACTCTCGATCCGGGGGACACACACGCCCGCAACTTGCTCGCCGCCGCTTACAAGGCCAAGGGCGACAACGAAAATGCGCTGGCCCAGCTCGCCAAAGTCCTCGCTCGCGATCCGCAGAATGCTCTGGCGTACTTCCAGCGCGCGCAAATCTTTTCGGCGCAGAATGACGACGCGCGCGCTTTGCCCGACGCGGAAAAAGCCGTTGAATTGCAGCCCCAAAACCCGAGCGCCCGCCTCGTTCTCGGCAAAATTCTTTTGCAGACGCCAGATAAGCTCCCCGCCGAAAAGGTCGCCTTGCGATGTTCACGCGCCGCCGCAAATCTCCAGCCGCTCGCAGAGGCCAAGCCCAACGATTCGGAGACACTCTTCCTTCTCTCCCGCGCCTATCGCTGCGCTGGCCGCCCAGAAGATGCGGAAAAAACTCTCGCCGCCTTCGAAACCGCCTCGCAGAACGACCGCTCCACGAAGCAAGATCAGCTCCAAGCCAAGCATCTCGTAGACGAAGCCGAGTCCCTGGCCATGAAGAACGATTTTCCCGGCGCGCTCGATGCACTTCATCAGGCCATCGAGAAAGATGCCACCTTCAGCCCGGCCTACTCGCTTCTCGCCAAAATCAATTTCTCGGCTGGAAATCTCGAACAAGCCAGCGATGCAATTGCCCGGGCGCTTTCACTTGCACCCTACGTCCCCGATTTTTTGTACGTGCAAGGGAAAATCTTCGAAAGGGAAGGGAAACTCGACGACGCGCTCGCTTCATTTGAACGCGCCTCGCTGGTCAATCCCAAAGAGTCCGACCTCTATTACGAAATGGGCGTCATCTACCAGCAGCGCAACGACCGCCCGCGCGCCCTCGCCGCCTACAAAAAAGCCGCCGAGCTCTCCCCTGATGATGCCGATTACCGCCGCGCCGTCGCCGCACTTTCCGCGGCAACTCCCGCACATTGAGGCAAGGTCATTTCATGAACGGCCTTTTAGGGTGTCGGAGCTTTAGCTCCGATATTCAGCGGCCTGAAAGATTTTGGGCTTCAGCCCCTGAGGAGCTTACTTTTTGCCCCCGCCAGATTCTTGAGAAGACATGGTGGTAAGCTCGCCGCCTATTTCGCGCCCGGCGTCGGCCGCGTCATCAGCTCAACAATCTCGGTGTAGAACTGCTTGCGGTTCAGATTTTCCTGCAGCACAACTTGCGGCTCGCCCAGCCCGGGCTGCGCCTTGGGCTTCCACACCAGCGTGTCGCCGTACGACGGGCCGTGGTCAATCGAAACGTCCAGGAAATAGTTCGCTGTCTTGCTGATGATCGCAGGATCGAGCCACGCCACCGCCGCCAGCTCGTCCCACAGATACCCTTCATGCGCATACTTGGCCACGTACTGCGCTCCGGGCGTCGTGCCCTTGGCAATCTGCGCGATCAGCTCCTTGTCCATGTGCGTCTTCACGGAAATGTCCACGGTCGTCACGGTGATTTGCGGCCACGGCGCGTGCAACACCATGTGCGCGGCCTCCGGGTCCATCCAGAAATTGAATTCGCGCCGCGGCGTGACGCTGAATTCCGGATCGTCCGTCTCCGGATGGATGCTCCCGCCCATCACCACCAGCTCCTTGGCCAGCGCGGCAAATTGCGGGTCAATACCCTGTGCCAGCGCCAGATTCATCAGCGGCCCGCCGGCGTAAATCGTCACCTCGTGCGGGTATTTGTGCACCATGCGGATCAGGAAATGCGCGGCATCCTCGTCGAGCGCCTTCGTCGAGGGCGCTCCCTCCGGCAGCGGCGGAACTTCATACGGCCCGTGAAGCGGCTGGCTCCCGTTCCAATTCCACGCGCCCTGGTACACCACTTTGCCGTACAGCTTTTCCCACCGCGCGGTCATCTCCTTGCTGTTCACCAGCGGAAACACTGCGCCCGGCACCACGGGAATATCCGTCCGGCCGATAATTTCCAGCAGCCGCAGCGTGTGCTGCACCTCCTCGTCGCGCCAGCCGTCTCCGGTCACCACCGTAATTCCCAGCACTTCCGTCTGCGGTGAATTCACCAGCGCCAGCACCGCCTGCATGTCCGTCCCGCCCGGGCCGGCGCAATCCTGGTCGATAATCAATTTGCGTTTAGTTTGCGCGCTCGCTGTCGGTCCCGCAGCGGCCGCAAGCGCCAGCGCAGCGAGAAAAAGACGGCAAACAATTCTTTTCATGACCGATTCCCTCGGCGTGGATTCTACCGCGGCTCAATACATGATGGTGCGCGTCAAATGGTGCGGCCAGTTGGTGGTGTGATAGTGCGTCCACAACCGCGCATCAATCTGCGGGATGATGACCTGCGTCTCCGGCGGGCGGATCTTGTTGATTTCCTCGCGCAGCAGCGCCGTGGCGTACAGGCAGTGCGTGCGAATCTCGATTTCCTGCGTCGAGTCGCGCGGAATCATCTGGTAGGAATTGATAGCCTGCTCGAGCGCCGGCGAATAGCTGGTCATGCCCATCAGCCGCAGCGCCACCGGCACAATGTAATCGGCAAACGCGGTCATCGAGCCGATATCGTCGAGCTTGAATTGTCCCAGCGGATGCAGGCTCGAATACACGAACCAGATGCCCAACTGCGGCAGCTTGTAGAATTTGATTTCGTGGCCGTCGTACTGGCTCACGTCGTTGAATCGTGGGAATTCCCTGGTCAGGCGGTCAATGATCCCATTGCCGCTGTCGTAGAGTTTGGGCGGGCACAAGCGGATGAAATTGTGGAAGTATCCGCCATATTTCTCCGCCAGCACGGCGCCCACCTGGTTCCAGATCTGTGTTTTCTCCCCGAGCATGGGCATTTCCATGTTGCCCGCAAATATACGCGCCATTTCCGGCCGCGTGACTTTCGCCAGAAAATGGCCATCGAGGATCGGCGTGCCCTGGTCCATCGCCCGCTTGATGCACGCAAACATTCCTTCGGAATCCGACCAGCGCCGCCCGGCGTATTCCACTTCAAATTTCACATGCGTCTTGAAGTCGGTGAACGCCGTGTCAATCGCGTCCGCCACCATGATGAAATCCATGGCCTGGTCGGGGTTGTTCTCGCCCACACCCAGCGGCAGGTGATAGTCCGGCATGGGCAGCTCTTCATAAGCCATCCAGCCGGCTACTTCCGCAATTTTGTCGGTGTTGGTGCGGACGTCGCGCGATTTCTCGATGACGGGCTTCAGACTTTCCAGGACAGGACTGCCAATGGGTTTGGGCCAGCGCAAAGCTCCGCCGGGATTCAAAGGGGAGTGTGATTCATGAGAGGTAGATGCCGCAGCCGGCCGGAGGCTTTCACCCCCGGCCGCTGCAACCATCATCGAACTTCCCAGCCCTTGCAGAAACCGCCGTCGTCCCAGGGCCCCAGAGTTCATCAGAAGATGAACTTGGCGCCTATCTGGAACGCAAACGGCGTGCTGCCTTCTCCGGGTGCGATTTGAGTGATATCGCGAAGATGGCCACTTGTGCTCAGGTCGCCTACCTTCGGCACCGCCGCAAAGGGCGTGCAATTAAAGCCCAATTGCGGCATTACACGCGCTGCACAATGGCCCGTGTAGTCGATTGTGGCGGTGGCCTCAGGCTGCGAGTATTTATTCGCGCGGTTTGTCACATTGAAGAAGTCAGCCTGCAACTGCACGTGGTACCGCTCGCCGAAGCCGAAGTCCTTCATCAGCCGCGCATCCCAGTTGGCATAGTTTGGCTGGCTCAACGGGTAGCGTCCCAGCAGGACCGTGTTTCCGCCCACCAGGACCGTGGGCCGGTCATTCTGGTGCCCGCTATTGGAAACGCCGTCTCCATTCACGTCCACATTGATATACACCGGGTACGGGGTGCCGCTGTGGGCGATGACCAAGCTGCTCACTTGGAATCCCATCGGGAGATCGTAAACGCCCGCAGCCTTAAATTGGTGAGTGATATCCAGCCCATTGCGCCCGTAGTCGAGTCCCAGGTTGATCGGATCCTGCGGGCCGAAGAACGAATCCGTGTCGCGCTCGCTCGAGGAATTGTCTTTGTTCTGCGACCAGGTGTAGTTGGCAAACACCTGGAAATGGTTCGAAAAGCGCTTGGTCACGTTGGCCACGAACGAGTAGTAATTTGCGTGGCTGTAGCTGCCCAGCGCGTCCGCCTGGGTACTGACATTCGAAACACTTGGGTTCGCAAGGATAGACCTGCCCACGGCGTCGGTTCCGACGATATCGAAATTCCGTTGCCATGTCTCCTCGTTAAACCCGCCGGTCCGCAGCCGCCAGGAGTGCACGTAGGCAAACGTCCCGGATACCGTCAAATTTCTTGCGAGCGTATGCTCGGCTCCGATGGTGAAATTGGACACCCGCGGGTTCTTGAACGCGGGATCCACGTAGGTGAAACTCGGCGCAGCGTTGGACGGTGGCAGTTGGGCGATGTTGGTAAAGAGGTAAGGGAAGCTCGCAGGTGCAATGCCGAAATCCGTCGCCGTCTTCCCGCCGCCTCCCTGCGGGAAGAAAATTGTCGGGTTTTGAGCATAGTAGAGACCCCATGCGCCGCGGACAACCGTTGGATGCTCATTTGAACCTATGTTCCACGCAAACCCGACACGCGGGCCCCATTGTTCGAAGTCGTTGGGGATGCGTTGAGGCACAGACGCCAGGCGCGTGCCCGCTCCATTCCCGATCGGAACCACATTGCCCGCGAAGGGAGTTTGCGGCTGCGGGTTCCATGTACCATCCCAACGCAAGCCGTATGTCACCGTGAATTTGGGCGTGACCGACCACTTGTCTTGCCAATACAGTCCCATCCCTGTCTGGTAAGCAGGGAATAGTGTGCCGGCTTTGAAAATGTTCGAATTGGGATCCACACTGAAGCCCTGGATAAAGAAAGTAGCCCCCGAGTTATTGGCGGCAAAATCTGAAAGTTTGAAGAACTCCCAAGAGCCCGCGCTCCATCCCGCAAACAGATCCTTGCGGTCAACGAACGGGTTCACATCGCCGCCAAACTTGATATCGTGCTTTCCCCAGGTCACCTCAAAGTTGTCTTGCGCCTGAAATTTTCCTTGGTCGTTATTAATAGGAAGGAAGAACCGCTGCCCGGCCGTGAGAGAGAAGCCGCTGCCGACGCTGCCGTCATTGATAATCAGCTCAGGCGCCCCGGGAAAATTCGGATGTCGTTTGCGTGTTTCTCCCGAAATGCTCACTCGAATTTCATTCACTTTTCGGCCCAGCACTGTATTCAGGGCGAAAACACCGCTGAGGCCCTGGTTGATGAAGTTCTCGGTATTCCCGAAAGCGTCCGAGATTTCGTTCTGACCGCGGCCGCCCGTGAAACCGCTGGTGTGGTTCCGCGTGCCGTAGCCGCGGATGCTGAAATGGTTCGCCGGGGTCATCTGCCAGTCCCAGTGCCCGAGAACCGTGTTCAAGTTCTGGAATTGATTGTTTGAGCCTAGGAAGCCACCCAAGTTGGCCACGCCATAGCAGTCTGCAAGCACAGAATCGCCTGCCACGGGAGCTTTGCAGCTTGCCGGCAAAATCTGGCCGGCTGGTGCATTGGCCGGCAGCGGGACCTGGCCTGCCAGGCACGTAACACCAAAAGTGCAAGCTGCAAACGTCGGCCCTGCCGTCGCACCGAGAGTCGTATCGCATACCCCTTGGCCTGCCCCTGGAGTGCAGAACTCACTCTTCAGTGGGCCGTGCTCGCGCTGAAAATCTGCTGCCACGTAAAAAAACTGTGTGTTCTTGTGAATGGGGAATCCGAGCGAGCCGCCCCATTGCTGCTGGCGCTCAATGTTCGAAGCATTCCCCAGGAAATCGTCCGCCGTCAGGCCGCTGCCGCGATACTGGTAATGGGCGGTTCCATGCCATTCGTTTGTGCCGGATTTAGTCACCACGTTGATCAATCCGCCGGTCGCGCGGCCGAATTCTGGGGCAAAGCCGTTGGTCACCACCTGGAATTCCTGCACGGAATCGAGCGGAATGGTGAAGTTCTTCGTTTCGAGCGAACCGAAGTTTTCGCCGAAGAAATTGTTGAAACTGTCCTGCCCGTCAATTACCAGGCCGCTGTAGTCGCTGATCTGGCCGCCGAAACGGATGCCGCCGCGCAGTCCGGGAACCACTTCTGCCGAAGGGCTCAATTGCGCCAGGTCGCGGTAATCGCGCCCTGAAAGCGGCAAACCCTCCAGGTTCTTTTCGTTGATGACCTGGTTGATGCCCGCCGTAGTCGTGTCGATTGGCCCGGCGGCAGCGGCCGTCACCGTCACCGTCGTGGCTTGACCTTTCACAGGCAGCGTAATGTCCAAATCCAGGCTCGCGCCGATGTTCACGGTGATATCCGTGATGGTGATCGAAGCGAAGCCTCCCGCCTCCGCGTTGATCTGGTACATGCCCGGCAAGATTTGGGGAAAGGCGTACCCGCCGTTCGTGTCCGACAGGTTCTCGCGCTTGTAGCCAGTGGATGGGCTCGACAGCGTCACCTTGGCCTTGGGCACCACGGAATGCGAAGTGTCATAAATAATCCCGTGGATTTCGCCGCGGTCAAAGCTCTGTGCATTCGCGGTCGTTACTGCGAGCAACGAACCGGCCAGCACCAGACTCAAGAACATCGCTTTCCACATTTTCATTGTCGCTCCCCCAGTTGAATCACAACTCAATTCTGAAAAATCTTGCCGCAAAATGCCGGCCCGCCTTATTTGCCCTGCAACCTCGTTATAAAGAGCTGAATAAATCTTTCGGAGTCTACACCAACACCCACCTGCACGTTGGGATTCACTTTGTCCACGCCCTCAATGATGTAACGGTCCCCGTGCAGCACATTCCGCTCCACCGCGTTCTGGCGATTGGCCACCGTCTCCCCGCGCGTGTAATCTCCCCGCGTTTCCACTTCCACGTGCATCGCCTTGGTCTTCACAATTGTCGAGTCAATGGCCGCGCCGATGGCCAGCGGGTCATACATCGGCGTCCCGGTCTCGCCGAAGCTTTCTGATAGTCCGAGCAGGTGGATCAGCACCGCGACCATGAAATCGTTTTCCGGCCCGTGCGTCTTCGACAGTTGCTGCGCGTGGCTTCGCGTAAACAGCGTCTTATTGCCCACGTCCAGCCCCGCCATGGTCAGCGGCCAGCCCGCCTGAAAGACGATCTGCGCCGCCTCCGGGTCATTGTAAATATTGGCCTCAGCCGACGCATTCACGTTCCCGCCGGTGATTCCCCCGCCCATTACGATCACTTCTTTCACCAGCGGCACGATCGACGGGTCCTTCAGCACCGCCAGCGCTATATTCGTCTCCGGCCCGATGGGCAGCAGGGTAATTTCGTGCGGATACTCGTGCACCATCTGAATGATCAGGTCCGGCCCGAACCGCCCGTCCGCCTTGCACTTGCTCGCGGGCAACTCCACATTGGCCAGCCCGTTTTTCCCGTGCCAGAACTCCGCGGTTATCAGCTTTTGAAACAACGGATGCTGCGCCCCGCCGGCCACCGGGATATCGCAGCGGTTCGCCAGCGACGCCAGTTTCAGCGCATTCTCTAGCCCCTGTTGTGCCGTCACGTTCCCCGGCACCACGGTCAGCGCGCGCACGTCCAGTTCCGGCGAATTCAGCGCCAGCAGGATGGCCACCGCATCATCCGTGCCCGGGTCGGTATCAATAATTACTTTCTTTGCCGTACCGGCCTGCGCGGCCATCGCACACAGCAATGTGACAGCCGACGCCATCCATGTGCGCCACTGCCGCCGCGCCATTTTCACGCACGTGCTCATAGTATTCCGCGCAGCTTCCTGCCGCATGTGGAAGGGGAGTACCGCTGGATTAGAAATCGAGGCCCCTTGGCCGTAGCTACAGTGATCTTCTGTCACGGTTGACCGCACCCACCCCAGGTGCAGAAAATCGGGCCAAGGCTAACGCCCGTATTTTGTAGTGTCAAGCCAAAATTCGCTCGTCGTCCAGTTTTCCACAGCCCGACGAATTTCCCTCGACAACTTGCCGCCACCTGCCAAGTTTGCTTTCCTGATTTCTTTACGTCACATCCTCTGGCAATGTTCCGGAGGAGCGCAAACTTTGCGTCCGAATTCCCGCCTGCGCGCGGATTCCCCCTCATCCTGCTAGAATCTCCGGCGTCATGAATCGGCCTCGTTCTCCCCTCCGCCAGGCGCTCCTCATCACAGCAGTCGCTTTGCTGGTCACCGCCTCGGCAATTTGGGCGCCAGGCCTGTTGGACGCCGCATCGGCCGTCGCCTCGGCGCAGCTTAAGCACCGCCCCAACGAAGCCAATCCCTTCAACATCCGCTTTCGCGACGTCACCCGCGAAGCCGGCATCAATTTCCACCACGAGCGCGCCCAATCTCCCCAGCGCCTCTACCCCGAAACCATGGGCGCCGGCGTCGCCTGGATTGACTACGATCAGGACGGCTACCTCGATGCCTTCTTCGTCAACAGCGGCTACACCCCCAACTTCCACCCCACCGAGCCGCCGCAGCCCGCTCTCTACCGCAACAACGGCAACGGCACCTTCACCGACGTCACCGCCGCGAGCAAGATTCACACCGACGGCACCATGTTCTTCGGCGTGGCCGTCGGCGACTACGACAACGACGGCTTCCCGGACATCTATATGACCGGCTACCGCCACTCCGTTCTGCTGCACAACAATGGCGACGGCACTTTCACCGACGTCACCGCCAAAGCCGGAGTCGGCAACGACGGAAACTGGGGCACTGCCGCGGGATGGTTCGACTACGACCGCGACGGCAAGCTCGATCTCCTGGTCACCAACTACGTGCAGTTCGACGTGGACCATCCCGTCGTCTGCGGCGACTGGCGCCCGGGCGCCAGCAAAGCTCCGCAGGTCAGCGCCTACTGCCATCCCGACAATTTCCCGGGCACCTCGCCGCGCCTGTACCACAATAATGGCGACGGCACCTTCACCGACGTCACCGAAAAAGCCGGCCTGCTCAATAAGGACGGCAAAAGCCTCGCCGTCGTCCTTGCCGATCTCAATGGCGACGGCTGGCCAGACATCTTCATCGCCAACGACACGCAGCGAAATTTCGTTTACATCAATAAAGGTGACGGCACTTTCCGCGACGCCAGCTACACCTCCGGCGCCGGCTTCAGCGAAGACGGCCGCGCCGAAGCGGGCATGAGCGCCGACGCCGCCGACGTAATGAACAACAGCCTTCCGTACCTGTTCGTCAGCCACCTGGATTTCGAGCTAAACCGCATGTACCGCAACAATGGCGACGGCACTTTCACCGACTACACCATCGCTTCCGCTCTCGGCCAGTCCAACATCCTCAACAGCGCTTTCGGCGCGCGCTTCTTCGATTTCGACAACGACGGATGGCGCGACCTGCTGGTCGTCAACGGCCACATCCTCGACAATATTTCGCTCTATCACCCGGAAGTGGCCTATGAAGAGGAAAAAAAGCTCTACCGCAATACCGGCCAGGGCCATTTCGTCGAGGCTACGAAATCGCAGGGCCCCGATTTCCGCTCCCCGCGTGTCGGCCGCGGCCTGGCCGTCGGCGATTACGACAACGACGGCTGGCAGGATTTTCTAGTCAGCAACAACGGTCAGGACGCCCAGCTCTTCCACAACGATGGTGGCGGTCCACCGTTCAGACCGGGCACTCCAAGGCCCGCCGCTGGTGTTCGTACTCCAGGTGCTGACGTCGATCGTGGTGTTGTGGGTGCCCCACCCTTCGATTCGCACAAGGGTGGGTCTTCCGCTCCGACAATTTCACCATCGCCTCCCGTTCAGCCGTCCCCCGCCCTGCCTCCTGAAGATGATCGCCCGTCCCTGCGACCCAAACCGAAAACCACCTCTCCCCCACAAAATCCTCCGGGTGCTGACAATCCGTCGGGCAATGTCAGCCCGCCTGTCCTGAGCCCGCCGAATGGGAGCGCAGCCGAGGCGCCCTCTCCTCGTCAGGGCACGGTTTCAACCGTGCCAAAACACGACGCCGCTCCGGGGGCTTCAGCCCCTGAGGGAACTCCATCGCTCGCACCGGGTGGTGTCATTGATTACCGTAAAGGTAAAGACAAAGTTGATTCTGGTGCTTCCGATCTCCGTCAGGGCACGGATTTATCCGTGCCGAAAGGCGCCGCCAGTACGGGGGCTTCAGCCCCTGAGGCCGGATCCCCCAAAAATCACTGGCTGGCCATCCGTCTGATCGGCACAAAATCAAACCGCGACGCCATCGGCGCGCGCATGAAACTCGTCGCCGGCGACCTGATCAGCTACGACCAATCGAAAGGCGGCATGAGCTACTGCTCGGCCCAGGACCCGCGCATCTTCTTCGGCCTCGGCTCGCACAAACGCGCCGACTCGCTCGAAATCTGGTGGCCCAGCGGCCAGCACGAATCGCTTACGAATCTTCCCGTAGATGTATTCCTAATCATCGAAGAAGGCAGCGGCTCCGCCAACGCCGTTCGCTATCACTAGAGACGATCTGATAAGGATCGTCATCCTGCTTGTCCCGAGGGGAGCGACCGTAGCGAGCGAAGGATCCCTCGTCATTGTCATCGTGCGTCCCGTTTCATTGTCATCCCGAACGCGGGTTCTGCGGAGGGATCTGCTGTTTGCCTCCTGCTTCAGTCCCGGCCTTAGTAGCGCCGCCTTGCCCAATAGATTGTTAAAGGATTCTCCAGTTTCGTTGTAAAGAAGGTAGAGGGAAAAACAGACCTCGACGTAACTTCACCACGTCCATCCCTCTCGACTTCCGGATGGGCCGCAAGCCAATCGGAACGCCAGCAAGCGCCAGACCGGGCTGGCTGATATGGTTAGCTGCGTCGCGGATGCTCAGGAGGCAGAACGTGAAAGCGCCAATTCTTTACCGAATCTCTGCTGTTCTTCTGCTGCTTTATGCCGCCGGACATACGTTCGGGTTTCGCCAGAATAATCCGGAATGGGGAGCGGGCGCGGTTCTTGCGTTAATGCGCTCCGTCCACTTTGACGCGCAGGGGTTTACCCGGACGTATTGGGACTTCTTCAGTGCGTTCGGTTTTTTTGTGTCCGTATTTCTTATGTTCTCGGCGGTATTGGCGTGGCTGCTGGGCGGATTGCCGGCAGAGACATTGGCACGCGTGCGCAGCATTGCCTGGGCGCTGGCCATTTGCTTTGTAGCACTTACAGCTTTGACCTGGAGATTCGCCTTCACCACCCCCTTGGTTTTCTCAACCCTGATTACCGTGTGTTTGACTGCGGCGGCGTGGCGCTCAGCGAAGACAGGCTGAACCTTGATAGGGAAAGCGACAGGTCCGATCCTGGGCGGATCGCCGGCCATCCGGAAGTAATCCGATTCACCGGTTACGCGGCGCGCCCGCCGTTTCCTTGTTTGCCGTTCTCATTTTTCATGTCATCCCGCCTGCCCGCCGCAGAAGGGAACGCGGGTTCTGCGGAGGGATCTGCTGCTATCGTGAGTCGCGGTTTTCGTAGTTCCGTGGCGGGTCTCGCCGTAATTTGGCGAGAAGGCGGGCTTTTGCCTTGCGCCTGAGTAGACATGCTCAAAAGAAACGCGCATAACCGCGCGAGAAGCAGGTTCAGGGCGGCTCTTCGGACAAGGAGCACACACATGGCAGCAAGAAAGAAGTCGAGCAAGGGGCTGAAGAAGTCGAAGAAACTGGCGACGGCCAGGCCGCTGAAAAAGTGGCTGCCCGCGAACTGAGTGCTGAGGTTTAGCAAGAAGGCGGGCCTTACCGTCTCCGTCTTGGCCTTCGTGGCGCCGCCGCTCTTGGGCCCCGACTTCTTTGTCGGGACGGCGTCCCGCCATCCCTTTCCCTTCGTATCGTCATCCTGCTTGTCCCGAGCGAAGCCGAGGGGAGCGGCCGCAGCAAGCGAAGGATCCCTCTTCATTGTCATCCCGCGTCCCGTTTCAAGGTCATCGCTATGGCAAGAGAACGACGAAGAGCCGGCGGGACGCCGACGCTACGACGGAGGAAGAATCGGGCACAGGTTACTTGACGCAGATCCAGACGACGGGTTCGTTATTGCAGCAGTCGAGGAGGGCATTGCAATTTTGTTTTTCGCTGCCGCGGAAGAGGAGGCGGCCTCTGATCGAGCTTCCCTCGGCCAAGATCGGGATACCTTCGTTCAGAGTAAGAACCTAGGACGAGTCCTCTATTCCTCAGGACGAACCAGCGCAACGAAGTGCAAGAAAAAGGCACCAGCAGGTCCCTCGCTGTGAACCACTTCGGGACGACAAACAAAAGGGAAAGAGCCGGCCTGGAGCCGTCGCGTTTCATGGCAAGTGGCCGCCCCCCGCAAGGGAATCGGGACGCAATCACCACGGGTCCAGGCCGGCGAACCATGCATGACTGTTCAACTAGAACCGGATGACGATCCCGGTCGAGGCGCGCGTGTTGTGTTGCGTGGCGGAGAAGAAGCGGGTCATCAGGTAGTCGCCCTGGACGATGCGCCAGGAAAAATGGCGCCCGATCTTCCAGTCCAGGCCGGCTCCGATGGCCGTGCTGAAATTCGTCACCGCATCTCCGCCGGCGAACCGCGCGCCGCCCACCAAGACGTGAGCGAACGGCGAAATGCGGCCGGGGTAGGAGATCTGCGGGCCGACCAGGAAGGTGAGGATGCTAGGCGGGATGCCCAGATTGCCGACTCCGGCGCCGAACTCTCCGACTCCGCCGAGCCAGTCGGTGAATTTGTATTCGCCGGAAACTTCAAAGGAGCTGAATCTGGTGGCGTTGGTGAATTTAGGCGAGTGGTCGAACCACATGTAACTGTACCCGCCGAAGAGTTCGACTTTGTCGGAGTCCGACTGCGCGCGCGTGGCAAGGGAGACCATACAGAACAAGCCGATGAGCAAACATGCTTTTCGCAAGGTGGTTCTCCTTTCGATCAGGCGGAATTGGGGGCCTGGCGAACGAACGCCGCGGAGAATTTTTCAGATGCGGCGCTGGATGCAGGGGTTGTCAGCAGCGAGATTCGATTGCGGATTGGCCTCGCGGGAATTTACCGGAAGGGCGAGCGAGCGAATGGGATTGGAATGCTACTTCGGACAAGAGCCGGAGCCGGAGTCGCGGAAAGTTTTGCCGGCCTCGGGGATGAACTCCCAATCGTACGAGTTGGCGTGCAGCGTCAATTTGAGAACACCGAAAGTATCGTCGTTGCGGAGTTCGCTGGTGGAAAGGGGGATGCCGAAGGGGCGGTGATTTTTTCCGCCCGTGCCCACGACGAATTCGCGGATGCCGTGATCGGGATCGGCTTTCCCCGAGGGGTCCATGGGCGCCAGGCGCTCGTAATCGTGATCGTGGCCGGTGAGGATCAACGCGGCGTGCGCGGCGTAAAGGTCCACCCAGAATGCCTGCGTGGACGAATCGTTGCCGTGCGAGCCACCGGAGCTGAACAGCGGCTTGTGCCAGTAAGCCAGCGTGCACGCGGCGGGATGCGCTTGCAAATCTGCTTTCAACCACTGCTCCTGCGGCGAGCCGGGGCCGCAGCCGCCGGCTGGCAAGCATTCGCTGTTGAGCACGACAATGTGCCACGCGCCGAGATTGTAGCTGTACACGCCGAGTTTGGGATCGCCCGCGGCTTCGCCGAAATATTCGAAGTACGGAGTGGCGCCGCCGGAATGGAAATCGTGGTTGCCGGCCGCCGGGCGCGTGCGGGTTTTGTGGCGTCCCCAGGTGGGGCCGTAGCAATCCTGAAATTGCTTCATGCTGCCGTCGGGATACACGTTGTCGCCGACGGTAAAAACCGTGCCGGGAATCGTATCGAGCAGCTTGGCGGTGGCTTGAGCGCCGGAGAGATCGGTGCAGTCGGCGATGTCGCCCGCGCCGACGAGAATGGGGTCGCCTGTCGCGCCAGGAGCCGGGCGCGGAGTCGCCTTCCGTGTCTCCTGTTGTGCCGCCGCGGATTTCGGTGCAGGAGTCGCGGCGCCGCCAGCGGGAGATTGCTGCGCGCTGAGGGTCGCGGTGGAAGTCGCCAAGAGAGCGCAGAGAAATCCCGCAGCGAAAATGCGATTCACCAGCTCCGCCTCCTAGAACTTAAACCGTACCATGAATTGCAGCTGGCGCGGGAGGCCCGTGCCTGTATTCGGCGACGCCTTATTGTCATTGTTGTTGTTGAAGTTCACGGTGGTGTCGATGGTGCCGAAATTTGGCGTGGGCGATATCGTGCCGTCACCATTGTAATTGACCGTGAGATTCTTCGAGCTTGGATCCCCAAGCTGAACATGATTAAAGATGTTGAATGCTTGAACGCCAAACTCCAATGCCAGACGCTCCGTCAACTTCGTTTCTTTCATAAGCGCCAAATCAATTTGCCAGGAGTTCAACGCACGAATCGCTCCGTTTGGCTCGTTCCCGAAGCGCAAGATGGTACCTGGGAATACGGCGGGGTTGGTGTTTAGCGGAGGCGACGCGAACGCGGCAAAATTTATCAGTGGGGCGCCATTCTTCCCACCACCGGGGAGTGTGAGCGGCACCCCCGGAATAATATCCGGCCGTTGGTTTGTAATGTCGTTCCCATCGGGAAGCTGGCCTGGTGGGATATTCAGCAGGACAGTGAGAGGATGGCCGGTGTGCCATAGGCCGACGCTGCTGAGCATCCATCCTCCCACGATTTTCCCGGCGACCCCACCTTGATTCATGAAGTGCTTGCCGGGCCCGAAGGGAAGTTCATACACGCCGTTCACCGCGACACTGTGACGAATATCGAAGACGCTGGGCCCTTTGTCACAAGCAAGACAATTTACGTTTTCCGGCCCATTCGATTCGCCGCCGCCGACCGAACCATCGTTGATGGAATGAGACAAGGTGTAACGAAAAGTGAAAGAAAGGCCATCCGAGAACCGGCGCTCCAAGTTAAGCTGCAAAGCGTTGTAGGTGCTTGCCCCGATGTCTCTCTTGATGTCCACCGATCCGAATGGGCTGCCACCCGCATAGAACGCATCCAAAAATCGAGTGCAATTGTCATTGATGTCGGGTGGCGCGGTGCAGAAATTCACTCCGCCTCGGGAGAATAGTCTGACGCCGCGAGTTCCCAGGTATGAGGCGCTGAAAAGAAATTTGGCGGGCAATTCCTGCTCGACGGTCAGTGACCATTCCTCGGCGTAGAGGTCCCGGCGCCCCTGCCGCTGTAATGCGCGAGGCGAAAAAGAGCTTGTGGTCTGCAATCCTGTAAAGTCGGGAACTGCTTGCTGCAGGCCAGGACTGAGCGGAATGTTTCCTTGCGCGTCGCCCGTAAACGTGTCGCTTTCAAGTCCTGCATTTAAATCGTCGTTCTGGGCGGCGCCGTGATAGAGCCCGAAGCCGGCGCGAATGACTGTCTTTGCGTGGAATCGGCTTGGGGCCCAAGCGACACCTAACCGTGGATCAAAATTAATGTAGTTCGCATTGTAGAGGGCAGGATTGCGGGGGCAAGGAGGAGTGGTACCCGGAAGAGGACTCCCCTCGAAATTGTTGGAACCTGACCCATTACACACACCATGGAATTGGAGGAGATCGAAAACGGTGGTGCGATTGTCGGCCTCGTGGCTGACGCCGTAGTACTCCCAGCGGAGACCTGCATTTACGGTTAAAGTAGGTGTAACTTTCCATTCATCCTGGAAATAAGGCATGTAGAAAGTCCGCCGGTATTTGTGGCAGCACCAGGGGGCATTGAATTTGATCTCGGAAAGCGTTGCCGAAACCAAGCTGTCATCATTCCCACTAAATGTAAGCGTGTTATCGGCGGTCTTCCCCTGATTGAGGCGGATGCGGCGGATTTCCATGCCGGTCTTAAAAGTGTGACGGCCATGCGTCCACGTGAAATTGTCAATCACGCCGTAGGTTGTTCCGACTTCCACGTCGGAGTTGTTATTGTTGATTTGATAGAAATTGGGCGTAACTACCGAATAAGGGAGAGTGCTGGATTGGGGATTGTGAAAGGGCTCGCGATTAATGTAGACCTTAGTTTCGTTGACTACATTGGGTGCGAAAACATGCTGCAAGGCAATGAAATAGTTGGCTGGGTGGTTGATCGTTCGCAGAAGATCCAGCCCATCGTTAAGGTTATTTGGTGCGTCCACTAGACTGATATCACGCTGGGCGCGTCCGTAAAGGGTGGTCTTGTCGCTTATCTTGTGGTCAACGCGAACCAGCCAAGTATCTTCGTGTACGATCGTTGGAAAGGTGCGTATGAAGTTTTGCGCATCGCCGGTGTCCGGCGCCGAAAGGGGACTACCCAAGGGAGTGAAAAAGCTGTCTGGAAAGGTAAACCTCGGGGCACAAGTCCCGACCGTCCCTGTGGAAGCCTGCCACGGTAACGCCTGCAAGATAGAGCACATCTGCGGCGAAGGCCCGACGCCATTCCTACCCGTCACTAGGACCTCTCGGAGAAGCTTCGGCGTAGGCACCGACGTGGAGCCCAAGGACTGCGCCTGAAATTGCCGCAGGCCCTCGTAGTTCACGAAGAAAAATGTCTTGTCCTTCTTGATCGGTCCGCCGGCAGCGAATCCATACTGTCCCAAGCGGAAAGGCGGAACGTCCGGAGGGTCATTGAAATTGCGGGCATCAAAGAAGGAATTTCTGAAGTAGCCGAAAACGGTGCCATGGAATTGATTCGTTCCGGACTTCGTGACGACGTTAATTTGCCCCCCGGCCTGGGTGCCATATTCGGCGTCATAGAGGGCGCTGCTGACGCGATATTCTTCGATCGCGTCTTCTGAAATTTGCAATCGGGTTTGTGATTTCTGAGCCTGTTCCTGAATGCCGCCCGCGTCAACGCCGTCGAAATTGAAATTGTTATCGTCCCGGGCGCGGCCGGCGAAACGAATGGTGCGCTGGTCACCTCCGCCGTCGTCCTGGGCGAAGGGCGCAAGGAGGGTGAGACCAGCCCAGTCGCGTCCATTTACGGGGAGATTGTCAATTTGGTTGCTGCGAATGACCGCGCCAATTTCAGCTGAGCTGCGCTCGGCGGGGGCCGCGGCGCTGGCGATCACTTCGACATGTTCTGCCACAGCGCCTACGGCAAGCTCAACGTCGAGGGTGTGCGTTTCACCCACTTGAAGTTCCACATCCTTGATCAATTTGGTCTTGAATCCGTCGCGCGTGACTTCGATGACGAAGCACCCAACAGGAAGTCCCGGAAAGCGATAGTGGCCATTGCTGTTCGTCTTTTTTTCCTGGCTCTGGGAGGTTGCCATCGCCGTGACTTTCACGTTCGCCCCGCCCACGACGCCACCGGAAGAGTCGGTCACCGTTCCTTCCAACACGGCGCGGTCGGTTTGCGCGGATGTGTTCGACGAGGAGCAAAGGAATCCGATCAGTATGATTGCTGCGGCCCAACCGATTTTGCGCCAGTTCACCTTGTTCCTCCTCAGAGCTTCCGCTGGCCCCACGCGCACTTCGCCCTACGGCATCAAAAAGCAGACACTAACGGCTGGGTGTGCGAGGACCGCCTCGCCGGAAACTACGTTGACAATCTCTGGGCGAGGATTAGGAAGCAGGAATGTGACCCTGCTGTGAAGGCCCGATTAGAAAGATGTGAATCGCGTGAGGACCAATTCGCAAGAAAGTGGAAATTGCAGTCAACGCGCCACGCTAAATGGCCGCGTCGTTCAAGGCACCGCGTCAAAAACAATGAGCCGGGCGACAGGGACACCGGACTCTTCCTGTTCGGGAGCGTACACTCTGTGCGATTCCGGGTCGACGGCCAGGGAGTGAACTGCGTGTGCGACGCGCACATCGCCGAGTTTCAAGTAATGCGTCGGATCCTTCTGTTCGAATACGGAGATGGCGCCGCTGTAGCAGGCCACGTAAATGCGGCTGAGACCGGGATCGAATTTGACCACGTCGGGGCCTTCGGCGAGCGGGAGGTTGGCGACGGCCTCACTCTTGTCGAGGTCGAAGACGGTGAGGAGATTGTTTCCCTCGCACGCGAGGAAGGCGCGGTGATGTTCGGGATCGAGGGCCATGCCATGATTGCCGCGGCAGCGACCCACGGGATGGCGCTGCGTGACCGTGTCGGTCGTGGGGTTGATGACGGCGAGGACGTTTTCATCCTGCAAGTTGACGTAAACAAGTTTGGCGACGGGATCGTACTGCGGCATGCCGGTTTCGCTCTTGAAATGGAGGGTGCGGACGAGTTCATCAGTGGTCACGTCAATGACGGCGAGAGCTTTGGCGCGCTCATCGGAGACGTAAAGTTTTTGGAAGGGTGCAGCATAGGTGCTGCCGTCGGGTTTGGACTCCGTGGGAATTTTCTTGATGATTTTCATGGAGGTGAGATCAATCACGCCGATTTCATCTTCGTAGGCGTCCGAGGTGTAAACCTTTTTCAGGTCGGGGACGTACTCAACGCCTTCGACCCCGGGGACATCAGGAATAGTTTGCACGACGGCGTTGGTGCGCATATCGAGGACGTACAGATTTCCAGCAGCGAGATGGGCGATAAAAAGTAAATGATCGGCGGGATCGATGGCCAGGTATTCGAAACGCTTTCCAGCGGGGCCCGGAAGTTCGATGGAGGCGATTTGTTTCAGGAGTTTGGCGCCGAGGGGAGCGGCGGGCGGAGCGGCGGCGGGCAACAGCATCGCGAGAGAGAGGAAAACAATGAGCGTTGCCGGAGCGAGCAGGTTGTTTTTTGTAGGCGGCTTCTTGCTCTGAAACATGATCATGTAATGTTGAGTGGGATGCTCGTGCGCCACGCTTGGTTTCGTGCTGCCGCTCACAGCGAGCGCTATGAATTCACCATGCCGGTGGCGACCAGGTCATTCCCGCGGCGTTCCAGCATGACGCGCGGCAACGGGCGTGGCGGTGGGCCGAACACCACCGAGCCGTCCGCTGCTGAAAATGCGCCCTGGTGGCAGGGGCAGTCCAGCCGATTCTCTTCCGGCCGAAAGTGCACGGCGCAAGAGGCGTGCGTGCAGGTGCGGCTGAATGCGATGTAGGTTCCCTCCGCGGGGCGGAGAAGGATGCAGGGCATGATGTCCGTCGGGTAGGCGAAAATTTTGAAGCCGCCGACGCGGAGATCGTTCATATGGGCGATGACGCGAACGGGGTATGTTTTTGGCCTCATGCGGATGACCGCGACGATGCCAGCCACAAGCGCGGCGATGCCGCTCATCAGGAACAACTGGCTGAGGCTGCGGCGGGAAATCCCGGGATCATTTTCCGTGGCGATGGGCGCGTCCTTTCTATGGATGCACCAGATGTCCAACCTGGAGACGCGTCTGCAAAACGCGAAGGATGGCATCGCGAGAAATCATGCCGCTGATGTTGCCACCGGAGATGACCGGCATCTGCGCGATGTCGCTCGATTGCATGCGTTCGAGGACGGCCAGCACCGGTTCTTCGGGCGAGGCGAACTGGATGCGATCCACCGGCAGCATCACGGCTTGAATGGAAGAGTTGACCCATTCCTCGCGCGGCAGGGCACGAGCGGCTTGCAGGCTCACAAGTCCCACAGGAGCGCCCGCGCCGAGCACGATGTGCGTCAGCACGCCGGTGCGCAGAACTTCGTGCACGTATTCTTCGATGGACATGTCGCGTGGCACGGTGGGGACATCCTGGGTCATGACGTCATGGGCGGTGAGTCCGGTGAGCGTGTTGCGTATGGCCACCTGCGCGTAACTTTCCTGCGCGGCACTCAGCAGGAACCAGCCGATGAACGCGGTCCACAATCCGCCGACCCAATTTCCATTCAGGGCTTGGACGCCTCCATAGACGATCAATCCATAGGCGAAAAGTTTTCCAGTGCTGGAGGCGATGCGCGTGGCGCGCTCGAGATTGCCGGTTATACCCCAGGCGATTCCGCGCAGGACGCGGCCGCCGTCCAGAGGAAATCCGGGAACCAGATTGAAGAGCGCCAAGACGACATTAATCTGTGCCAGCCAGTTGCAGGCTGCCGTCACCATTTCGTTGCCGTGGATAGCTCGAGCAACCAGATAAAAGCAGCCGCCGAGGAACAAGCTTGAGACCGGCCCAATGATCGCGATGGTGAATTCCTGCTTGGCATTGTCCGGCTCCCGCCCGATTCCCGCCAGCCCCCCGAACACAAACAGGGTGATGGATTTCACCGGAATCTTGTAGAGCTTGGCCACGAAGCTGTGGCACAGCTCGTGAAACAGCACGGAAGAAAAGAAAAGGATGCTGGTGATGACGCCGAGCGCGTAGTGCTGCGTTTGGCTCCACCCCGGATGCATGGACGTGAATTGCTTCGCAAGCGTGATGGTGATGAGCGCGAAGATGATGAACCAGCTCAGGTGCAGGTAGATGGGAATGCCCCACACGGTGAACAGGTGAATTCCGGGGGCCGGCGCCTGAGCCGGCGCCTGAGCCTGGGATGGCTGTGCCATAGATTTCCCCGCCGCGGATTCTAACAGAGGCGCAGGGCTGCGTACCAATTTCCACGACGTGTTCTGCGGGCCACGAATTGGTACTTGTCGCCAGAAGGTAACTGACTACTTTTCAATTACTTGCGTTGTGGTGCGCGCCATGCAATGGCACACGCCGAGGGTAGGAGAAAAGAGAAACTCTCATGGATCAATTCGACGGCTTCATCGGATTTGCTGGAGTGGGCGGAGCCATCATCGCTTCGATGGGACTGGCGATGTGGATGGAATGGTATTGCCTGCGGTTGTTGATGCGCCTCATGCCTGGACGAATGAAGGCCATGCAAGCCACCTCGACGATGAACGTGACGGAGGTGGAATTGGATTCGGCTGATGTGACACTCGAGGGAGAAATGCTTAAAAGAGATCCCTCCGGGGCCAGAGAGCCTGTGTGATGACTTCGTTTTTCCGTCAGGGCACGGCTTCAGCCGTGCCGTAAGCGGCGATAAATCAGAGCGGCTTTAGCCGCTGAGGTACAACTGATGCAGTTCTCACACAGACTCAAAAGCACAATGAAATTGCAGTGTCCGGGTCGGAGCTGAAGCTGCGATCCGTTAAGAACCTCGGTAAGAAATTCGCCTCGGGGTTTGAAAACTGAGGCAGAAGAACGGAGGGCAAGAACATGCTGTTTCTCAGGTTTCTGCTGTTGGCGGTGAGTTTCGGGTTTCTGGCGTGCGCGGCGGGCGTAGTCCTGTACGACATCTACCTGGCATTCGAGTTGAATCGCCTGCTGTGGCGGCGCGAGCCGGCGGCAGATTCGTCGCAAGGGGAGGAAGTGACACCTGGGAGTCCCGCGCCGCAACGAGTTTCAATCGGACCACGCGCGCGGCGGACCATCCGCCTGAACGTGGCCGCGAAGCTGGTGCTGGCGGCGGCCGTGGCGGCGCTGGCAGGGCACAGCATCGTGGTGGTTCCTGACGGGAATGCGGCGATTCGCGTGAGCCAGATTTCAGGAGTGCGGCCGGGAACGTTTTATCCCGGGACGCACTTCATTTTCCCGCTGATCGACCGTGTGGTGCTGTTCGACATCAAGGACCGCGTTTTTCAGACCGCTTCGGCGGAAGGGAAAAAGGAAAAATCGGAAGTGCTGACGGTCGAAGCGCGCGAGGGACTCGAGGTAGGTCTGGCGGTGACGGTGCGATACAGGCTGGACCCGCAGCGGCTGGACTTTATTCAGGCCAATCTGCCGCAGCCGGTGGACCAGGAAATTGTCGAGCCGGTGGTGACCAGCGTGTTTCGGGAGCTGGCCCCAAATTACATCGTCCGCGATTTATTTTCGCTGAAGCGCGAAGAATTTCGGGAACGCGCGGCGCAGGCCATCACCAAGCGGCTTGCGACCGATTCAATAGTGGTGAAGGAAGTGATGTTGCGCAAAGTGCAGTTGCCGGAGGAATACGCGCGGGGCCTCGAGGGATTGCTGCTGAAGGAGCAGGAGGATGATCGCACGCTGGTGGATGCTTCGATCGAGCAGAAGCGCGTGAAGATTGCCGAGTCGCAGGCCGAAGCGGCGAAAGTGCGGCAGGTAAAGCACGCCGAAGCCGATGCGGCTTCGCGCGTGATCATGGCCAAGTCGGAATCGGATTCGATGCAGTACACCCTGCCGCTGAAGCAGAAGCAGATCGAGCAGTCGCGCCTGGAAGCCGAGGCGCGCAAGGAAGCCACCATCAAGAACGCCGAAGCCGAGGCCCAGGCCAAGGTGATTGACAGCAAGGCGGAATCGGAGAAGGAGAACGTTCTTTCCGCATCGCGAAACCTGCAGACGGTGAAGAACGCCGAGGCCACCGCGCAGGCCAAAGTAATTGACGGCAAGGCGGAGCTGGAGCGGCGCTCGCTGCTCGCGGATGCCGAGGCGCACAACATTCGTGTGACCGCGCAGGCGGAGGCGGAGCAGTTGCAGTTGCAGGCAGCGGCGCTGAAGACCAATCCTCTGCTGGTGCAGTATACCGTCGCGCAAAGGCTGTCAGACCGGGTGCAGATCATGATGGTGCCCAGCGACGGGAAATTTTTCTTCACCAACGACGTGTTGAAGTCCGTGGGCTCGATGCCGGACGTGCCGGCGCGGCCCGCGAAGTAAACGAGATTCCCGGCCGCGCGGAACGGAGGAACGCGGCCGCGGGATGCCAGCCGGCAAAAACCCTTGCGGGTGGCGATGCTTTACCCTGAGGCTCTGATGGAAGGAGAGCGAAGGGTACCGCCGCACCTTTCGACCCGGAAAGATGGGTCTCAGGGTAAAGCATCGCCACCCTGCCGGCGTTTGTAGTGGAGCCATCTCATAATTAGCTTTCCGTCAGGGCACGGCTTCAGCCGTGCCGAAAAACGGCGTCAATTCAGGGGGTTCAACCCCTGGGGTAGGTGTGCCAGCCAGGCGACGCATTTTTAAGATGACTTCGTGACAAAGGGCGCGTTGCAAGAGAGGACACAGGCGAGCCAGTGCGGCGAGCTGCGGCGAAGGGCAGTTCCGGCGATGTGTTAAGATGGCCATTCGCGAACGGAGTTCGTTGTTCGCGCAAATCCATGCGGCTGTCCCGCCGACTCCTTCCTCCACTCCGTGCATGTTTTGTTTTTACGTTAGTCGTCGGCACCGCGTTCCCAGCATGGCCACAATCGACTACTCCGCCGTCAAACCAACTGACACCAGCATGGAGGGATGCCGTGCACACGCTGGCAGAGAAGATTGCGGGCGCAGCGGGCTCGACTCACGAAATTTCGCTCGATGTGAAAAACATCTCGACACTCAGTCCGCTCGAAGCCACCGCGGTCGGACGGGAACTGCAACGCGAATTGAACCGACGCGGGCTCTTATTGACCCGTGCATTTCAGTCAGAGGCGCAAGTGCAGGTTACGTTTTCAGATCGGGACGGAGGGCGTTTGTTGATTTTTGAATTTCGCCACGGCACCGAGCACCAAATTAACTTTATTCCCGCTCCCAGAGTGTCAGCCCTGTTGAATGACGGGCCACGCGAGGCGCTGACCCTTACTGCGAAGTTGGTGTGGGAACAGCCGGAGAGAGTCCTCGACTTCTTGGTATTCGATGGAATACCGGATCTGCAATCCAATCTGCTGGTGGTCGAGGCTGATCGCCTCGCGTTTTATCATTTGACGGATTCCCGGTGGATTGCAGTCCGTGCGATCCCAATCCCCCGGTTCAGGCCGGCACCCCGCGACCTGCGAGCGCAAATCGACGTTGAGCGAAATGAAATCAGGCTGCCTGATGCGCAGTGTTCCGGGAGAGTGACCAACGCTGATGAAATCCGTTGCCGTTCGTTGGGAGGAACGAAGGTGTGGTGGATGTCCGGGGCCTACTTCCCGGGCCACGAGGGAAGCCTGATGACCATCCTTCCCCAGAAGTGCGGCGAAGGAAAATTCATACTTGCAAGCGGCATGGGAGACTGGACCCAACCGGATTCGCTCCAACCGTTTGAACAAGCGCAATCCGATATGCCACCGGTTTCCGCTGGCAATACGATTTATTTCGATGGCCCAATTCTGTCACTGGTCGCGGACAAAGGAGATGATGCCATCCGCGTCGTTGTCCATAATTTGAAGACTGGGAACTACGAGGCATACATTGTCACGGCGACTTGCAGCCATTAGCGCGACGCTAATTTTCCTTGTCTGCGCTGCCCGGGTAGGGACTGCGCGGCGGCCGAGGTATGGAGGCGTACTACGGATCGAGATCGCAGCAACGGTGAAGTCGCTGGACGCAGGTGCTGCCGTTGCGAGCCCTGCCGAGGCGGACGGACGAGACCAGTTGAATGCCCTGGTGCTGGATCGACGGGCCGGCGACGGCATGCCGCCACTCATTGCTCCCTTCAAGATGGCGGAGTGGGAACCGGGAAAGCACGCGACCTTGGTTGCCAACGACGACGCTTCCGGCGGTCGGCCGTTTGTGGCTTCCGTGCAGGTTGAGATGGGGCGCACGGCGCGCGACAGGACGCTGGACTTGGAACTCGGCAAGGCAGACTTGGCGGAAATTCCTGTGGAGCAGGCGCGGCAGGCGGCGGACCGCGGAGTGCGAGTGAGCTTGTCGCAGCCGGATGAATTGCTGGCGCTGGTTTTTCCTGCCGGGCGCGCGGCGACGGAAGATGCGCGAGTTCGGGAGGCTCTGGCGGCGGCGATTGACCGCGCGTCGATTGTGAATTTTATTTTGCAGAAGAATGGCGAGGCGGCGGGCGGGCTGCTGCCGCAGTGGTCGAGCGGGACGGCGTTCTTGTTTCCTACCGCTGCGGATCCGGACCGCGCGAAGGAACTCTGGACGCAAATCGCGAGCGCACCCAAATTGACGTTGCGATATGATTCTGGCGACCCTCTCGAACAATCCGTGGCGGAGCGCATTGTGGTAAATGCCCGGGAAGCAGGAATCAGCGTGACGGCGCAGGCCTTGCAAGCAGGCGCACCAGCAGCGGGCGTGGATGGACTGTTGATGCGATTGCGCATGCCGTCGCCCGCTCCGCGGGCTGCGCTCGTGAATTTCCTGAGTGTACTGGGGCCGGTGGCAAACATTGACGCGTCACCTCTGCCGGATCCAGCCACCCCGCAAGATATATATGACCGCGAGCGCGCGGCGATAAGCAGCGGCCGCGTGGCGCCGCTGGTCTGGCTGCCGCAAGCGTACGGGCTGAGCGCGCGGGTGAGAAATTGGAAGGCGCCGGGGCCGGGCGAGACCTGGCCGCTGGCGGACGTCTGGCTGGATATTCCGCCATCGCCGGAGAGCGAAAAGGAAAAGCAGTGACGTTCCGGGCAAAACTCTTCTGGGTGTTCACCTTTGCGCTGCTGCTGTCGGTGGGGATGATCGCAGCGGGCGTGACGGTGGTGACGCGCCGGGCGTTTGAGGATCTAAACCAGCAGCACAGCGACGCGCTGGTGCAGCAGTTCCAGCGCGAGTTCGAGCGGCGCGGCCAGGAGATTGTGCACCGCGTGCAGGGAATCGCGGACGCGGAGCCGACCGTGCGCATGGCCATTGATCTGAACCGGCCGAAAAGCGACGTTTCGATTTATGTGAATGACGCGCGCGGCGTTTCGAAAGCCCACCAGCTCGACATCCTCGATTTTGCCGGCAACGACGGCTCGATTATTTCGTCCGCGGAATGGCCCGCGCGGTTCGGATACAAGCTCGGCTGGGTGACGCAGCCGGAGGACTGGCCGGCGCGCGGCGCGTTCCTGATGAAGGCGGAAACCCCGGAGGGACCCACGCTGGCGTTGGTGTCGGTGGCCACGGTGCGCGTGGGCGACAACAACGTATTTGTTGCCGGCGGGCAGCGGCTGGGAAGGGAATTTCTGGCGTCGCTGGTGCTGCCGCAGGGAATGCGCGCGCTGCTGTACCTGAATCTCGATCCGAATTTTCAGCCGACGAATCTGCTGGACGCGAACGGGTCGGCCAATGATGCAGAGCGCTTTGCGCCCATCGTGCAGCGCGAGCAGCAGCAGCCGGGAGAGCAGACAGCCAGCATCAATTGGACCAGCGATCCGGCGACCGCGGAGAATTTTCACGCGCTGCCGCTTGAGGGCCGACAGAAGGAATTGCTGGGCGTGCTGCTGGTGGGAAATTCGCAGCGCGAAGTAGCAGTCCTCGAGAACCGCATCATCTGGTTGGCGCTGGCGGTGGTGGGGCTGGGATTGTTGATCGGTTCGCTATTGAGCTGGTGGGGTGCGGCGCGGGTGACGCGTCCGGTGCGGGAGCTGGCGGAAGGCGCGCATAAAGTGGCCGGAGGAAACTGGAACGCGCATGTAAACGTTCACGGCGGAGGAGAAATCGGGCAACTGGGGCGCGCGTTCAACCAGATGACGCAGCAACTGATCGAGCAGCGCGAGCGGCTGGTGCAATCGGAGCGCGTGGCGGCATGGCGCGAAGTGGCGCGGCGGCTGGCGCATGAGCTGAAGAATCCACTTTTCCCGCTGCAAACCACGGTTGAAAACCTGCAGCGCGCGAAAGAGCAGAGCACAGACCAATTCGAAGAAGTGTTCCGCGAGTCTACCGGCATCCTGCTGTCGGAAATTGAGAACATGAAAGCAATCACCACGCGGTTCAGCGACTTCGCCAAAATGCCGCAGCCGGAGCTGGGGCCGGTGAATTTGAACGAAGTGGTCCGCAGCGCCATAAAATTATTCGAAGCGCAGTTCGGGGCCGTGGGGCGTCCGCCGATCACGCCGGAGCTGCACCTGGAAGAAAATCTGCCGACCATCCAGGCCGATCCCGCGCTGCTGCACCGCGCGCTAGAAAATCTAATCCTGAACGCCATGGATGCCATGCCCGCGGGCGGCGTCCTGATGCTGCGCACGGCGCACGCCAACGGCGATGTGCAACTGGAAATTTCCGACACCGGAACCGGATTGACGCCGGAAGAGTGCGACCGCCTGTTCACGCCGTATTACACGACCAAACAGCACGGCACGGGCCTGGGGCTGGCCATTGTGCAGTCGGTGGTCAGCGATCACGGCGGGCGAATCACGGTCGAGAGCGAAACCGGCGTCGGCACGTCTTTTCACATCGATCTGCCCAACCATCCTCCGCGGCGGGAGCCAAGTATTCCGATCACCTTCGAAAAGGAAAAAGCCAAAGAAGGGGCTTAGCCCGCCGTGCCGCCGAAAGCACACATCCTGATTATTGATGACGATGCGAACACGCTCGCTTCGCTGGCGCGCGCATTCCGGCTGGCCGGGCATGAAGCCACCGTGTGCGACAATGCCGCGCGCGCGCTCGAACTCGCCAAGGCCGACCGCTTCGACTTGGTGCTCTCAGACGTAGTGATGCCCGGGCGCGACGGCATCGCGTTGCTGGGAGATTTGAAGAGCGCGGGCGTCGCGTCGCCGGTGGTAATGATGTCCGGACAGGCGACCATCGAGATGGCGGTAAAGGCCACACGGCTGGGCGCCACGGATTTTCTGGAAAAGCCGATCTCCACGGACAAGCTGCTGCTGACGGTTGAGAACGCGCTGCGGCTGAAGCACCTGGAAGAAGAAAACCGCGATTTGAAGCGGCGCTTGGGGCGGCATCACATCGTGTGGGCCAGCGCGGCGATGCGTGAAGTGATGGCCCAGGTGGAGCAGGTGGCGGCCAGCGAAACGCGCGTGTGCATTCGCGGCGAGACGGGAACGGGGAAAGAGTTGATCGCGCGCACGCTGCACGAAAAAAGTCCGCGGCGCGAGGGGCCCTTCGTGTCGCTGAATTGCGCGGCGATTCCGTCGGAACTGATGGAGTCGGAGCTGTTTGGACACGAGAAGGGTTCGTTCACCGGCGCGGCAGCTCGGCACATCGGGAAATTCGAGCATGCCCACGGCGGGACACTGTTTCTGGACGAAATTGGCGACATGCCGCTGGGGATGCAGGCCAAGCTGCTGCGCGTGCTGGAGGAAGGCGAAATCGAGCGCGTGGGTGCGGACAAGCCGTTTGCGGTAAGCGTGCGCGTGGTGGTGGCGACGCACCGGAACCTGGAGGAGCAGGTGCGCCAGGGAAGTTTTCGCGAGGACCTGTATCATCGCGTGTTCGTGTTTCCCATCGTGTTGCCGCCTTTGCGCGAGCGGCGCGAGGACATCGGCGTGCTGGCGGAGCATTTCGTGCGGCAGTTGACGGACCAGAACAATTGGAGGCTGAAGAGTTTTTCGCGCGAGGCCATGGAAGCGCTGGAGAACTACTCCTGGCCGGGAAACGTGCGCGAGTTGAGAAACGTGGTGGAGCGGGTGCTGCTGTTGGCACCCGGTGAGATTGTGGACGCGCCAACGGTGATGCGCGCGCTGCCGCAACCGGTGACAGCGAACTCACACGGTTTCGCGGCCACAGGCGCACCGGCGTCGGGAGGCCTGGCGCAACGAGTGGAAGCATTCGAGCGCGAAACACTGCTCGCGGAATTGAAGCGCCACCACCATCACATGACCAACACGGCCAAGGCGCTGGGCCTCGAGCGCAGCCATCTATATAAGAAGTGTCAGCAACTTGGGATTGACCTGCGTGTGGTACGGCAGAACGAGTAAGCGGTCTCAGGTGGTCCCCGCAGGATTGCCGTATTTATCAGGCGTTGTGCGATTCACTCGCCTGAATGTAACAGGCATGTTTTCGAATAGAAAGCTTTTGCTGGCCCAGCCGTGCGGTGCGTGCGAAAATTCCCGATGCCAATGGATATTTTGCCTGTCTATGGAGCAGCGGGAGGGGTTTGTGCCGCGGCGGGCATTTTTGCATGGGCGGCCATGGCGCCGTCGGCGCAGCTATTTGGCCCGACGCTGCGGCACACGGGAAATGTTTCCACTCTGGCGCTGACGTTCGATGACGGGCCGAATCCGATAATTACTCCCGGGTTGCTTGACTTGCTGGAGCAGCACAAGGCGCGGGCCACGTTCTTTTTGCTCGGCAAACATACGCGTGCATTCCCCGGCCTGGCCAAGGAAATTGTCGCACGCGGACATGCCGTGGGAAATCACACGGACATGCATCCGAAGCTGACGTTTCTTTCGCCAAGGCGAATTGGCGAGGAACTGCAAAGGTGTGAAGAAGCCATCGCCGCAGCGACTGGGCGTAGAGGCGGCTGGATGCGGCCGCCGTACGGATTTCGCGGGCCGCAACTGGACGGCGTGGTGCGGCGGCTTGGCAGCGCCGGAGTGGCCATGTGGTCGGCGATGGCTTACGATTGGAAGCCGCAGCCGGCGGAACGGGTGATTGAACGCTTGCGCCGGGCACGGGGAGGCGATATCGTCCTGCTGCACGACGCGGACCATCGCGACCCGCAGGGCGACCGGCGACACACGGTCGTGGCGCTGGAATACTGGCTCCCCAGATGGAAGGACGCGGGTTTGAAGATGGTGAGCCTGGACGAGTTGGAGACGCAGTCACAGGCGGCTTGAACCATGGACGAGCGAAAATTTTACGACGAGAAGGAGGAGACGAAACAGATTCCATTGGTGTGCCCGCACTGCCGGCAGGAGAACACCTATCCGGTGCGCTGGATGGCGCGTACAAAGAAGGCGCAGCCTCTCAAAGGCGGGAATGAAGAAGAGCGCGCGCATTATGCCAAGGCGCGATCGTATTTGGTGCGCATGGATGACATGGTGGCTTGCCGGAACATTCGCTGCCGAAAACGGTTTGAGTTGACGGGCCAGACGGTGGTTCTTACCTAGGCATATTCCTCTCATTTGGCGCGGCGGCAAGAGATGGCTTCAGGGGCTGGAGCCCAATTGCAGTTGGCTGCCCTGACGGCGGGGTTAAATCCCGGCCCTTCCGTATGGAACTTCAATTCTCTTCAAGAGTGGCTTGCGAACCGGCGACGACGGGACGGCCGTCGAGAAGCTCGCGTATTTTCTTGGCCAGTGATTTTAGATTGAAGGGCTTCTGAAGGAAGGCCACGCCGCCTTCGAGCACGCCGTGGCGAAAGACGCTGTCGTCGGTGTAACCGGAAATATAAAGGACCTTGAGATCGCCACGCTCGGCGGTTAGGCGATTAACCAGTTCACGGCCGCTGAGCCGGGGCATGACCACATCGGTGATGAGCATGTGGATGGCACCCTTGTGGCGCGCGGCAACTTCGAGAGCGTGGATTCCGTCGGCGGCTTCGAGCACGCGATATCCCGCGGCACCCAGGAAGTCGCGGACGAGTTCGCGAACGCTTTCTTCATCTTCCACGAACAGAATGGTTTCGGTACCCGGTGCCGGGCCCTTCGAGACGGTGTCTTGAGCGGGCTGCTCCACCTGCGCAGCAACCTGCGGCAAATAAACCTTGAACGTGGTGCCGTGGCCCACCTCGCTGTAAACCCAGATGAAGCCTCCGCTCTGTTTCACCACGCCATAGACAGTCGCGAGACCCAGGCCGGTTCCTTTGCCCTGCGCCTTGGTGGTGAAAAAAGGCTCGAATATGCGCGCCTGCGTTTCAGCATCTATGCCACAGCCGGTGTCGCTGACAGTGAGCATCACATAGGGGCCGGGTTGAACACCTCCGACGTGCTTGGCGGCGTAGTGACGGTCGAGTTCGATGTTGGTGGTTTCGATGGTCAACGCGCCGCCGTCGGGCATGGCGTCGCGCGCATTCACCACCAGGTTCAGGACCACCTGCTCCATCTGTGTGGGGTCGGCTTTGACGCGGCCGAGAGTCAGTCCAGGCAAAAATGAGAGCTCGATATTGGCGCCGATGACGCGGGAGACCATCTCGATCATTCCCGACACGACTTCGTTGAGATCCAGGACGCGCGGCTGAAGCACCTGTTTGCGGCTGAAGGCCAGCAACTGGCGCGTAAGGGAAGCGGCGCGTTCGGAAGCGCCGTGAATCTGTTCCAGGCCGCGGCGAAGAGTGGATTTTTCCGGCAGGCGGTCGAGCAGTATTTCGGCGTGGCCTTTCACTACCATGAGGAGATTGTTGAAGTCGTGGGCCACGCCACCGGCAAGTTCGCCGACAGCCTGCATTTTCTGGGATTGCCGCAATTGATCGAGCAGATGCTGGCGGTCGGTGATGTCCAGGGCCACACCGACGACGCCGAGGGTTTCACCTTCACTCGAACGCAAAGGCTGGACGTGGGATTCGAAGATGCGTTTTTCCCATTCCATTTCGTATGTGACCGGCTCACCGGCAAGGGCTTGGCGGTGTGCGGCTATGGGAATAAATTCGGGGTCTTGCGTGTGGAAATATTCAAAAAGAGATTTTCCGACGGTCTGGTTCGGGCGCAGGTCCAGGGCTTTGAGCCCCGCGCCGACGGAGTAGGTGAAGCGCAGGTCGCGATCGGTGGTCCAGAGAACGGCGGGCATGTTTTCGACCATGACGCTCAAGCGCGCTTCACCCTGCTGGCGCTCGCTCTGAATTTTCTCGAGATCCTCGAGCATGCCGTTGATGGATTCACCCAGGTAGCCGAGTTCGTCCGTTCCACTGACAGTGAGCCGGCCGGAGAGATCGCCGCTGGCGCCAATTTCGGTGATGCTTTCAGTGAGGTAGGCCACGCGCGAGAGCACGGTGCGCTCGAGTAGATAAAGCGTGACGGCGCCAAACACGAATCCGGCGGCGAGCAGCAGGAGCAGAAACTGCAACAGGCTGGTCTGTCCCTGGTGGTAAATCCTGCGCGGCAGAAGCACGCGCACAACGAGGGCGGGCTTGCCGTAAATGTCGTTCAACTGCTGGTAGGCAGCGAGCAAATCCTGGTCATGGGCGCGGGTCAGCGTGGGGTGCTGGTTGGAGAGAATGCTTGCGGCAGACTGAAATTCAGGGGCAAGTCTCGCGGCATCGAGCCGGCTGATGTCAAGAGGCAGGTGCGTCATGGCCCCGAGGCGCACCACCTCGTCGCTGTCCAACGAGCGGCCCATGATCAGCGTGCCGGCCACAGGACCCTTCGATTCGCTGGTCAAGACGGGATGCGAGTCGATGAACACCGGGCCGGAAGCGAGCAGCAGGATTCCCGCCAGCTTTCTTGATTCGCTTCGGTGAGTGAGCAGGGGAGAGCCGGGTTGCAGGTAGTTGAAGAGATCGGGGGGCACGCGGACTTCGTCCAGCGTGACCAGGCTGAACCCTTTGGAAAAGACCTTGTGCCCGGAATTGTCGAAAATGACGACGAAATTCACTTTGAGTTGCTGAAAAGTAGCGACGGGAAACTCGGTTTTTGGATAGCTGGGCAGTTTGCCGTGCAGATAGTCATAGGTCTGATCCCAGGAAGCGTATTCGCCGGTGGTGCGCTCCAAGGTGTCGAGTTCGTTGGAAATGGCGCTGGTGGCGCGGCCCAGGTTCTGGCGCGCGAAGTCCTCTTCCAGGTTGTTGAAGTTGCGAAGGAGTACCAGCCGGGCGAGGGAGAAGAGTCCCACTACCAGGCCCAGCATTGTCGCCAGGATGATGAGCAGAGTCTTCCCTCGAAGCGAGGCAAGGAACCTGAGCGGCGCTGCTCTGAACGGGCCCAAGAGAATACCCCTGATTCCAGTATAGACGGGACAAGCATAGGCGGCTGGAATGGGTGTCGTACTCGTACACCGATGGGGGGCGGAGGGGCTGGAAGAAGTGACACGGGCATGGCAAAAGCATATAGTCGGGGCATCTAGTTGAACGGCCTGCGCATCCCTTCCAATTGGCAGTCTGGAGGGCTTCATGAAACGTTACCTGAACAGTCCATTAGTGGCCGCGATTTTTGGGATGATCTTCGTCGCCGCGCTCCCGGTATATGGGCAGCAGGATGGGCCAATGCCAGCTGGACAGCCGACAACTGCGGAGAAGCCTGCGCAGCCCCCAGCGGCTCAGACGCCGGCTGCTGCGCCTGAACCGGCACCTGCCAAGACCGCTGCCTCGGGGGCGCAGGTCCGAATTCCCTCCGGAACGGTTCTGCCGCTGGTACTTCATAACGGAATTTCCACGCGCAGCGCGAAGATCGGGGATCCCGTCTATTTTGAGACCCTTTTCCCGGTGATGATCCAAGGGCGGGTGGCAATTCCCGCGGGCTCCTATGTAAGCGGCGAGATCAGTGAATCGGTGCGGCCGGGGCGTGTGAAGGGGCGCGGAGAGCTGATGATCAAGCTGAGCACGCTGATTCTGCCCAATGCCTATGTAGTGAATTTGAACGCCATTCCCAGCGACGCCTCGACGGGAGGCGGAGAGACGGTTGATAGTGAAGGTAAAATCAAAGGCGACAGCGACAAGGCGTCGGACATTGGCACAATTGCAAAGACCACTGGAGCGGGAGCCGGAATCGGAGGCCTCGCCACGCAGAGCGCCAAAGGCGCGGGAATCGGGGCCGGGATCGGGGCGGCAGCGGGCTTGGTCGCAGTGTTGTTGACGCGCGGCCCGGAGGCGGAGATGCCGCGCGGTACCACCGTGAATGTCACGCTGACTCGCCCGCTGTTCTTGGATGCGGACAAGGACCAGTTCGCGACTCCGGGTACGGCCTCAGCATTGGCGGGGGCCGGAAACCGCGAGCCGGTACGAACTAAAATTCCCTACTAAATGAAATCAAGGCCGAGTGGAAGCACCCTTTGCGGATTGGGTGTGCGCGGATTGCGTGCGAAATCGCAGGGGTGAAAAGGCCGAGGCATCGAACGATGTCCGGCTGCCGAGAATCCATTCGCACAGCAGCTTGGCGGTCACCGGCGTAAGCAGGATGCCGTTCCGGTAGTGGCCCGTAGCAATGAATACGCCTTCGATGTCCGTGGGTCCAAGAATTGGAAGAGTATCGGGCGTTCCCGGCCGCAGTCCCGCCCAGGTCTCGATGATTTCCGCGCTGGCGAGGCCGGGCACCAACTCCAAAGCAGCGTCGAGTACGTGGCGGATTCCCGCGGGCGTGACGTGCTTGGCGAAGCCCGCGTCTTCCAGAGTGCTGCCGGCGATGATGCGGCCATCGCGGCGCGGCACCAGATAACCCCGCTCTGACCGCAAAACCCTGCTCAACCTCAGATCGTTCGATCGCAGCGCGAGAATTTGTCCGCGGATCGGGCGAGTGGGAGCATAGGCGGCCATACCTTTGATGCCAGCGGAATAAGCACCGGCGGCGAGGACCACGCGATCTGCGGCTATTTCCTGATTACCGGCGACGACTCCACGGCAGCGCGTGCCGTCGTGCAGCACGGAAGTGACCGCGGTGTTGTGGCGAATCTCGACGCCGCGGCTGCGCCCCGCGGCAATTACCGATTCGGTCAGCCAGCGCGGATCCACGACCGCTTCTTCCGGAAGCCAGGCAGCAACGCGCGCGGCCGGTCCGAGCGCAGGTTCCAGTTTGCGCGCGGCTTCAAACGATATCCGCTCCATGGGGAGATCGAAGCGCCGATACTCGGCGGCCATCTTTTCGCGTTGAGATTCGCCATCCGGGCCGGGGAAAATTTCCAGAGTTCCTTCGCGCACGAAGGCCGTGGATTTTCCGGAAGCGTCTTCGATAGCGGCAATGAATTCAGGATAGAGGCGCAGGCTTTCCTTCGCGAGAGGGACAAGCGGGACGGCATCGTGCGTTTCAGGTCCGGGGGAGAGCATGCCGGCGGCGGCCCAGGAGGCCTCCAGGCCGGGTTGCTGGCGGTCGAGGAGAACAACGCGAAGTTTTTCCCTGGCCAGCTCAAAGGCGATGGAGCCGCCAATAATTCCACCACCGACAATGGCTACGTCGTAGGCACTCACGCGGACATTTTAGCAGCAATCGCGAATGGAAATACGCGATCAGAGGGACTCAACAAGTTCGACGGAGAGCAGGCGCGCCTTCTGCGCCAAAGTCTGGGCGCGCACCAGGTCGCCGGTCTTACCGGCCTCGCGCGACTGTTCGATGAAGCGGCGGATTTTTTCCCGCAGGTCATCCTGCGCGGCGCTGTGCGTCTTGCCGCTGGCCTGCTGAAGATTTCGTTCCGCGACGCCAATGTCTTCATTCATCTTGCGCTGATAATTGGCTTGCTCCTCAGGTGTGAGCTGCGGCGAAATCTGCGGCGCGGGAGGATGGGCCGATTCCACCGGCGCCTCGGCGGCGGGCTCGGTGGCCGGCTTCGTGGGCTTGACCGGCTTGGGGCGCGGAGCGACGACCGGCGTGGGAACTGTAACGGGATCGGGAATCACAGCGGGCGGTGCGATTGGCTCACTTGGTGGCGAAGCATTGGTATCCGGCGCGATGGTCATGGGCCGGGTTTTTTCAGCGATGGAAGGAGCGGGAGCGGCGGCAACCGGCGCAGCGGCCTGGACGGTCTTGTGCTTGCAACCCGCCGAAGCGAGCGACAGCGCACAGGCGATGAGTGCGCCGACAAATCGAGCGTCTGAATTGGGGCTGGGCATTTATCTTTTTTCTTCTGCAAACGGCTGGCTGAAATCGCGGATTTTTCCGGCCGAAAGCTCGACGGAGCGAGCCAGCGGCAGCTCGACACGAAATGTCGTCCCGCGCCCAGCCTCCGAATCGAATTCTATCCGACCATTGTGCAATTGCACAAACCGAAAGGTATTGGCCAGGCCGATGCCGGTGCCGCCCGGACGCGTGGTGAAAAAAAGCTGGAAAATTTTCTTCTGGTCTTCGGTGGAGATGCCTTTGCCGGAATCCGCCACGGAGATGACCGCCGATTCGCCGTTCTGCCGCAGGCCCACAGTGATTTTTCCGCCGCGTTCCGTAAATTCGCATGCGTTGAGGACCAGATTCAGCACGCCCTGGTGAATCAGTTGCCGATCGACGAACACCGGAGGAAATTCCGTGGGCAGTTCCATGCGCAGCTCGACGCCTGATTTGTTGATGGATGGACGGCCGGCGTCTATGACTTCCTCCAGGATCGTGCGCAGGTCGGTTTCTTCCAGCTTGAGTTCCACGGGGCGAGTGAAACTCAAAAAAGTTTTTACCGCGCGATCCAGGCGGTCAATTTCGTTGTCCAGCATTTTGACCGCCTGCTGGGGCTCCAGCTCCACGGGCATGTTGGCCTTCAAAACTTCCAGCCACAGGCGCATGGAATTCAGCGGGTTTTTCACTTCATGCGCCACTCCGGCAGTAACACGGCCGAGGGCGGCCAAGCGTTCGGAAACCTGCAACTGGTCGCCGATGCGCTCGCGCGATTCCACGTCGCGCAGGGTGACCAGCGTGCCCATGCGCTGGCCCGCTTCACGGATGGCCTGAGCGCTCAGTCCGATGCGGCGCGTTCCACTGGCGTCGTGCAGCGTGACCTCGGTTTCCTCGGCCGGCTGGATGATGTCACCTTCGAATCGCAGCGCGCGGCGCGCGGGATGATGGGCCGGGAAAATTTCGCTGGCGCGGCGGCCGTGCAGTTCGCCGGCGCGCCCGCCGACAAATTTTTCGACGGATTTGCTGACCAGCACGGCGCGGCCCTCGGCGTTGAACAGCATGTAACCGTCTTCGAACCCGCTCATCATCTGTTCCACGTTGCCGCGCAGCGTGGTGAAAATTTCGCGCACGTCGTGCAATTGCTTGCCGATGCCGGCGATTTTCGTGCTGACCACACCCAACTCGTCGCCATGTCCGACCACGGGAAGCAGGTCGGATTCGCCGGCGGAAATGCGGTCCAGTTGCGCGGAAATGCGGTCAATGGGCGCCAGGGCAATACTGCTCACCACGAAAGCCAGGATCGTGGAGAGAAGCACCGACGCAAGCGCGTACACCAGCGCGGATTCCAGGCCCGGCGAAATTTCGTTGCGAATGAACACCGAAGAAAGTCCGATGCGGATGTCCCCGAAGTGGCTCCCGCCCACCATGAACTGATAGGTGTAGTCGTAGGTCTGCGGCGGACCATACAGCGTGCGGAGTTGATCGAAGAAGCCGGTGTGCTCGGCGAAGGAGGTAACCTCCGGGCGACGCGCGACTTTTTCATCGCGCAGGGATGAGTCGCTGGAGACCAGCGCGATGCCGTCCTTGTCAGTGATGGTGATTTCGTAGATGGTTTGGGAGTTGCCCACCGCCGATTCGATGATGGAGTTGAGCGTGCTGCTGTTGTCGAACGTGTTGCGGATATACGCGCGCACGTCGGCGGGGCTGGAGGTGGAAGGCGCTTCGTCGCGCAAAGCCGCGGCTTTCAGCGCCTGATTGCAAGCCTCGTAAACCTGTTGGGCCACGAAGCGTGCGCGATCTTCCGCTTGACGCAAAACCTGCTTGGTCAGGCGGGCAATGTAGAGGCAGGAAACACCCGTGACCACGGCGAGGACCATCACCGATGTCGCCAGAGTGAACTTAGTTTTCAGGCTGAGACGCATTTTTCCGCCCCGCCTCGTATTCTTTCAATTTGTTGTGCAGAGTTTTCAAGCTGATGCCCAGCAATTCCGCAGCGCGCGTTTTGTTCTGGCTGGTGGCGGCCAGCGTCTGCACGATCAATTCCCGCTCGACGGCGTCCACCGTGGTGCCCACCGGGAAGCGAATGCCGCCAAGGCCCATCGAGGCGGTCGAAGGAGCGCGCCCGAACTCAGAAGGAAGATGCTGGCGCGACACGGTGCCGCGATCCGAGGCGATGGCCGCGCGCTCCAGTACATTGCGCAGCTCGCGCACATTTCCGGGCCAGGGATAGGATTTGAACATATCCATCACATCGGCCCCCACACCGGAAACTTTCCTGCCGTGCTTTTCCGAAATTTCCACCAGCAAATGATCCACCAGCGAGGGCAGATCTTCCTTGTGGTCCCGCAGGGGCGGCAAGTGGATGTGAAATACGTTCAATCGGAAATACAGATCCTGGCGGAGATGGCCGTCGGCCACGGCCTGCTCGGGGTTTTTGTTGGTAGCCGCCACGACGCGAACATCCACAGGTGTTTCCACCTTGCTGCCCAGGCGCCGCACCTTGTGGTCTTCCAGGACGCGCAGCAGCTTGGCCTGCGTTTGCGGCGGCATCTCGCCGATTTCGTCGAGCAGCAGCGTGCCGCCATCCGCCAATTCGAAGCAGCCCACGCGGCGGTCGGCCGCGCCGGTGAAGGCGCCTTTCTCGTGCCCGAAGATTTCGCTTTCCATCAGCGATTCGGGAATGGCGGAGCAATTGATGGCCACAAAAGGCCGGTCGGCGCGCGGCGACAGCATGTGAATCGAGCGCGCCACCATCTCCTTGCCAGAACCCGTTTCGCCGGTGATGAGCACGGAAGCGCTTGAGGGAGCCGCGATTTCCACCTGACGCATAACGTCTTGCATGTCGCGCGAGATACCGACCAGCACGCCCAGGCGGCCGGCGTCGCGGAGCTGGCGCGTGAGAGCTGCCACGGCCTGCTTGTCGCGAACCCGGCCCAGCGCGCGATCGAGCAGCGCCCGCAGCACCGGCGGCTTCAGCGGTTTTTCGATGTAGTAGTAGGCGCCCGCTTCGATGGCCTGCACAATGCGTTCATCGCTGCCGCGGCCGGTAATGATAATCACCGGAGTGTGGTTGATTTCGTCGCCCAGATGGCGCAGCAGGTCCAGGCCATTCATCCCCGGGAGCTCCACGTCGGCAAGAACCACATGCGGCGCGAATTCCGGGAATTTTGCCAGCGCATCCTCACCGCTGCCAACGCCCAGAACTTCGCAATTCCACTTGCGCAGCAGTGCTTCGTAGCCTTTGCGCGCGTTCTCCTCGTCCTCGACGATCAGTATGCGGTGCAGGGAGTTGTTGTTGGCGGCCATCAGGAATTGAATCTACCAGTAGAGCGTGGGAAATCCAAGGGAACGCCTCTCCCTCTGAGGGTGAGGGAGAGGGAGAGGCGGCTCCCGCGAATGGCAACGACTGCCGCTCGATTCAGATTCGCCGCATGGCCAGCGGACGCGAGAGAACCAGTTCGAGCTTGGTGTCCTTTTCCACGGTGAGGTCCTGGCCGAGCCCGGAGGTGACCAGGAACGCCGTGACCGCTCCGACGCCCGCGCCGATGGCGGCCTCCTTGGGATTGCGCGCGACCACTCCCGGCGCGGCTCCTGCAAGTGCGGCTGCCGCCATGGCCTCTTCCTGCTTCTGGCGTTTGCTGGTGGCGGCGACAATTTCACCCTCGTGGTCGTACACCACGCGGATGGAGTGCACCCCCGGAGCGTCAATCAAATCGGCGACCAGCGGACGGCGACCGGCGGGAGTTTGTATGTCATCAAACGTGAGCCACAGGCGCGCACGTCCGGTCTTTTCCGCCGCCTCCACCTTGTCAATGTGCCCGCGAATTTCCGCGCCGGCGGCAAGCTCGCTGCCGTCGGCGGTCGGCAGCGGATCGAGAGTGCGGGCGCGGAAGCGCTTGCCGGGCTTGTCCTCACGAGTGGAAAGCTTCTCCCCGAGCAGAATCAAAAAGCGCGTCCCGGTTGGGACCACAAAGGATCCCGGAGGCGCGTATTGCGTCGGAGGCTGCTGCGAAACGGATTGATCCGGCTGTTCTGTTTGTTCTTGCGGTGCGGAATTCTGATCCTGAGCGAATGCGGGCATTCCGGCTGCGGCCAGAAAAGCGGCGACAGCAAGAAGCATAAATATGCGTATCATATGCCTCTCCTTAAGTCGTTTCGCTTGCCGCCCTTTGCCGGGAAGGAAAGGGTGTCGAACGCAATTATACATGGAGATGGGCGAAATAGGGGATGGCTCACCTGAAATGAATTCATCTCAAAATGGTCGTACGGAAGGGCGGGGCTTCAGCCCCGCCGTAAGCAGCCTTCGGACCAGGGCTTCAGCCCCTGAAGCCAGAGCCTCCGGTTCCCGCCTTCTATTAATGAGGTGCGCTCCGGAGTCCCCAGAGGCGCCAGCGCCTTGGTCCAGGAAAAAGTTGTACAGGTAACCGCAGGGCGTGAATTATAATCCGCCCGGTTCCAGCGGCCAGCTAGCGCTTGGGCTCACCGGCTCTCATTCATTGGCGATCGGCTCTCCATTCCCGCGGTGCCGTTTTCTCCGATGAGCCCCCGGTCATGTTTCCTTAAGCGGCGGAGAAGCGCGCAGAAGCGGCCGCCAGCAACAGGGAGGTATGAATGAAGATGTTAGGACATGGGGCAATCCTGATATTGGCGAGCATCCTCCTGAATTCGCCCTCATTCGCCGCGGACGACAAGCCCGAGAACAAGGCCAAAGAAGGTGAAGTCTCCTCCGCCGTTGCCAAGCCCGAACCCGCCGCCGCTGCAAACCCGGTGCCAGCAGCGAAGCCCGCGAAGCAGGCTGCAACATATGCTGAACCGGGCGAGCCGGAAATCAAGTGGACCTCCATGCCGGCAATGGACGGAAATCCGGGCCTGTTTACATTGGAAACGGGCGAAATCATTCCCAAGGGCGGCCTCGACATCGCCATGACCGCCAACAAGTTTTCGCGCATGCCCGGACAAATTACCGTGCTGCAATTTGTCCCCTCCTTTGGCGTGGGCATCACCAAATGGTTTTCGATCTTTGTGAATATGCAGGTCCATGACCACATCCACGTAGATGCGCCGTCGCAGCTCAGCTTGAATTCGCCGCTCTCGAACCCGCAATTTCCCAGCAATCCGCCGCAGTTGAACTCGATTTACCGTTCGCTATTGCCGGGAACGGGGCTGCCGCCCGCCTACGTGGAGGACTTCCCGTTTGCCTCACACAAGGGCGGCGGGTATGGAGAAGTGGATCTGGGATTCAAGATTGGGTTGCTTTCTGAACGCCGAGGCAACTGGGCCAGCCTGGCCATCCGCAATGATTTTTATCTGCCCACCAGGACGGGTCTTGGCGCCCTGCTCGCGAACCAGATGCAGTATGGAAATTTCAGCTACGGGATCGGAGCGGAAGCCAGCAAGACCATTTTGCACCGCACCATCCTGGCGACGATCGACTGGTCCTACCGTTTCATGCGCGAGCAGACCTTCACGGGAACCGTGAACGGGGTCACCCAGCCGCTGGTCCTGGACCTGGCCGATCAAATGCGCACAGGATTCGGAATGCTGATCTTCCCGGGCAAGAGATTCAACATCATTACCGAGTATTCCAGCCTGATTTATATGCGCAAGGGGCTGCCCAACACTTCGTTTGGGGCGCGGGATCCGGTGGACAATGTTTCGGGAATCCGGTTTTACCTGGCCAAGGAATTCGCCTTCGAAATCGGCTACCGCTACAGCATGAATCTGAACAACCACCTGGACCGCAACGGATTCATCGCCAAATTGTCGGGAGCCTACTGGCCGGAGAAACCGGGCGTGCCGGATTCCCTGACGGCCAGTTGCTCGGTGAACAAATCTTCAGTGATGGAAGGCTCGAGCGACCTGGTGGAGGCCAGCGTCACAGCGGCGGACTCCTATGGGCATCCATTGACATACACGTGGACAGCCACCGGCGGAAAGATGGACGGCAGCGGCCCGTACGCGCGTTGGAGCGCCGCCGGTGCGCCGGCCGGAAATTACACCCTCACGGTGCAGGTGGATGACGGCGCGGGCAAGACCGCCAGTTGCACCGCCGCCGTAACCGTACAGTCGAAGTAGGCTGCGGCGTCGCCGTAGATATTGCCCTGCGGACCGCTCACGGTGCTTGCCGGTGAGCATCCGCGTTCGGTTCAAAAATCGACCCCATTCTGAATTTTTCGTGGCTGCTTGACACCTTTTTTCCGGCGGATGTTACAGTCAAAAAAAGGCCGAGGTAGCTCAGTTGGTAGAGCAGCCGATTCGTAATTTAATCATCCTGTTTTAGTCCGAGTGAATCTGCAGGATTTGCCCGTATTTTCCTTCGTCTTTTATTCGTCGTTTCGATAGCTCAGCCGAAAAAATAGTCACCAGAATAGTCACCAGCACCAACGAGGATTTATTGCTGAGGCTGGTCACTGATTTGGATAGCGACTGAACCGGTCGGCTTATCCTTGTAGGGAATAATCCGTGCCCCGCCCGCTATATCGTTCCGGCCATCGAGACATTGATCAAGATTCTGTTCGGGAGAGCCATTTGCCAATGCCATTTGCCCTTGCGTCGGCGAGGCATCATGGATACTCATATGCATTCCTGACCACATCCCACCGCCGATCATAAAAATTTGAATCGGAATATCCTTGTGCTCAATCTCCCACCCGCCAGAGATAAATACTTCACGCCAATCCTGAGCATAGCTATATGCTTCGCTGTTGTTTGCTATCGAGCCGATAGAAAATCGCCCCGGCTTCTTCCTTAAACATGCCGCTATCTCGCTCTTCTGTGTACCGGACAGCCGACGCGGTGGGTGCATATTACGAAGGATTTCATCCGACTTCGCCATAACCTCGAACGGGTTGAGTTGATTGGCGAGGATTTTATTCATGATGGCGATCAACTCCACTCCTTGTGCTTTGTCGATACCACAGTGGATCACAAACGTGTTGGCGTTGCCGGTGTTAGCGGGGCTGCAAGCGCCTTTGGTTGTTGCTGGCCCTGTTGCCGATTGGGATTGGGCCACGGTGGAGAATGACAGAAGGAAACAGACCGGCAAGAGCAATTTCATTTTGGTTCCCTCTATTTCTTATCCCGCTGTGGGCTACTCCCATAGTTGAACGTGTTGCCGTCTCCTGTATTTGCGGGGCTTTTGTCGCCCTGCGTGCTTGCGGGGCCAGTAGTGCGAGGCGGCGCTGTGGTAGCTTTTGAAGATTGTTGTCGTGCAATATGCCAACTGTCGTAAGTGAACCATGCTGCTGGAACGCCTATAAAAAGCGCAAGAACGGCCATCACAAACGCGATCGTCTGGTTTCGGGTCAGCGATTTCAACTTGTGCTTCCAACTCCGGGCGTGTTGCCAACACTTGGTTTCACCCGAGGCGACGCCCCTCTTACACAACTCACCGTTGTCTCTCTGAAATTGACAAGTAGATTTCGTGGGAGTGGCGGCCTGCGAAGCCATGATGCGAAGTCTAACGCGAACCCGTTACCCATACAATGTGCGGGTATTCGGCCAATCGCCGATCTTCGTTTGGTGGGCAAGAATATAATGCCAGCGGCAAGAACAACGCCAATCGCGGAACACTCAACGCAAATTAAGGAGCAATTCGATGCCGTTTCCATTCTGGTGGTGGCGAAGAGTTCGTAAAGCGGCCATTCCGAAAGCCGAGCGGGATATTTTCGAGCGTTACGGTGAAATCGTAATTGGCAGTGTTCTTACGAGCGGCCTCGCGCCGCAGATGCCTGAACTTCGGCTCTTGCATGGAGACGCAAATCCAGCGCTGAAGGAGCACGCCAGAGATTGGTTGACTGAACGCGGCGATTCACGCGAACAACAAGAGCAGCGACTAGAAACGGCAGAATGGCTCATCATCCTTCTAATCCTTCCGGGGGCTATCACTGAGTGCGGGCATCTGATCCGCTATTTTTGTTCGCTGCTGGTCAAATAGGCGATCACTGCCGGTGCTTAGCGTGGTGATACACTCCGGGCGTCTAGTGCGGTTTGTCACAACGGATTCTTGAAATCGCGGAGCGAGAGCCGACCAGCACGTGTCTGCCATGCTATAATTGTTGTGAAATGAAATTTGAGGATTTGCAAGAGACACAGATTTATCGGTACGAGACCAACTCAGGTTTCGCCGTCGAAAGCTGTAGCAGCGTTCTGCCTCTTTTCAATGCGGACGAAAAATCCGTCCGTTGGTTTGACTTCCCGCTTTTATCTGCAGAAGCCAAGTCTGTCCAGTGGTATAGCTTCCCGCTCGCATCTCAGGAATTTTTTTCCCTCCCAATTGGGCAAACGGATATTCAAACCCTCTGGTTCGATCAAGACCCGAGTGTGAGCTTCGGTCTAGCGGACGCAGCTCAGCAGTTTGACAATTTCCACGAGCTGCTTCACTTCGAACTGACCAACCCTGCATTTAACCACTGCACTGATGGCTTTAGCTTCTATCTCGGGTCGGTGGTTGAGAAACAGATCGAGTTTTCCCGCCAATGTTTTAGGAAACGCGAAAACCGCATCGTTGACCACAAACAGGGCCGCTCGCTGCTCCTGGCCGGGCACAAATATCTCGTGCCACGTTGTGCGCAAGAACGGACGAAAGTCTCTGCTAAACACCACACGACACACCTCGAATTTCTGACTCTCTCCCGCGATCACTCCAACCAAAATCTTTTCTCAGCCGCTATTCATAAGCTGAAGGGATTCGGTTGGAGTATATGGCGGAAGTATTTCATTTCATCACATGGTGCCTCGGATGGATTGGCGGGTATCTTACGCTCCGGGCCGTGGTGTGCTTCCTCTGCCGCCTCTTTCGGCCAGACGAACTGATTATTCTCAAAATCCCTCGCTGCGCGCTTCTAAACGCCGAGCAAGCGCCGCCCAATCCTGTGACCCTTCACCTTCACAAACATACTCACTATCATTTGCGCTTGGACAGCCGCGACATGGCGAATATGGTGCCACGGGCGTCCAAGCCCGAGAAAAGGGCGAAGCGTTCCGAAAAGAGCTGCAGTGTCAAATCGAAGGTCGGACGGAAGCTGTCCGAATAGTGGATCTGGTGTAGGATCTGTTAGGGGGATAGATATGGAAACTTGCTCTTGCCGTAATTCTTCTCACAAACATGCATCGCCCTGCGGACGCGACGCCGAACCGAACACCGAACTTTGCGCGGTGTGCCGCGAAATGAACGCCGCAAATGCGGTAGCTCAGATCGAAGCGCAAAAGGGAAAGCAGATTCCAGATATTCAGCCGCAAAGACCCACGGTCTTGCCGCAAAGCCTCAAGTGAGCTGCCATTTACGGCTAGAGACCTAAAATGGTTGAAACCGCATCGAATGGCGGTGCGTTTCGATGGAAGCGGCTCATTGTCAGAGCGCTGTTTGGCGGTGCGGCTTGCGGTTTTGCAGCGGCGGTGGTTTTAATCGCCTTTTTCCTGTATCAGGAACGTCCGCAGGCATGGAACGCCGACGCTCTGCGCGTCGTGCGCTCAAAAGCTGAGCCTATCGATCAATTAGACGACAAATTTGAAGTCGTGGGCACCGGCGTCTTCTTCACCGTAGACGTAGAGAACACCACGGGCAGGGACGTTTCACTCCCTCAATCGCTAACTGTGATGGGGAAAACGCGGGGTTCGCACGCTTTACACCGCTCGTTCTTAGGCCTGCCCCGCGATTACTTCATACCTGCGCGACATGTTGAGACGATCACGTTAGATGCTGCGCGGTTGTGTGCTGTGAACTACAATTCTAAAAGCTGTTTCGACAGTTATTTCAAGGACGATGAAGAAATCGTTGAGTTCGATAATCTCGACCGATACGAGTTGCGAATCCCCGTAACCGGCTTGACTCTTTCTCCAGATGGATCGTTGAAGCTAAGCCCACCTGCACGTTAGCCCGGAACACAGCGCCAATTCCCCTTGACAATGTAGTAACTACATGATAACATCGGCGTGGCATGATTGGATGGCACAGCCCGCTACCCAGCCTAATCGCAACAGCTAAAATTCCGGCATCTCTAATCGCAACACACCCGGAAACCGAATTCGCCGTAACCCCTACAAAACAAACGACCGCGGTACTTTCTAATCGCAACAAAAAGACCCCCCCGGGGGGGGTGTCAAACTACTAACCGGGAGCGAAAGGTGAGCGAAAACGACGGACCTGCAATCGAGGAGGGAGCGTCTATGGCGCTGTTGGCCGATGGTGCGGCCGAGGTGAATTACGCTGGATCACCTAGTGGGGGTTTGCTTGCCCTGGACAACGGTTTGAGGAGGAGGTGAAAACGCAAAGCGGATTGGGCCGGTGAGGCGTCAGTAGAAATACGTAGATTTCAGTTTCAAATCGGTCCGGCGAATCCAAATTGGGACAAAATGTCCTCCCGAAGTTGCAACTACAGGAGTTATTGGAACTTATAACTTTCCGTAACATTGCGGACTTGTTAATCATTCCATTTTGAGACTAGACTCCGCCGCAGGAAACAGCTGCCGGGACCCTAAGTTCAATCATTCCAGTTGGAACGCCGGTGTTCCCATTTGGTGTTCGCCTTGCTACCGACTCCAAGAAAGGGAATCCGGACAGGGGGGTGGAGGAGATGGCTAGCGCATCCGAAGCGATGATGACATCAGAGCGACCTTCCGTTGTGACTGTCCTGATCGTGGATGATGAGAACACCACCCGGACGCTGTGCCAGGAGGTTGTGTCGGAGTCCGGTTTGCGGACGCGCCTGGCGTCCACCACGGAACAAGCCCTGGAAATCTTGGATCAATTTCCGGTGGAGATATTGATCACCGACCTGCGAGTGCCGGAGATGGGTGGGCTGGAATTGCTGAAGCGCGTGCGCGAGACGCACTCGCAGACGGCGGTGATCGTGTTGACGCAGTACGGAACCATTGAAAGCGCCGTGGAAGCCACGCGCTTGGGCGCTGCGGACTACGTGACCAAACCGTTCCACATCCCGGAGCTGCGCACCAAGCTCGACCGCGTCGTCCGTTCCCTCGAGCTGGATCAGGAAAACCGCCTGTTGCGCGAGCAATTGCGCACTCGCCCGGGATTCGGTGGATTGATCGGACTGTCGCCCAAGATGCAGCGCGTGTACCGGCTGATCGAGAAAGTGGCCGAGCACAATTACCCCGTGTTGGTGCTGGGGGAAAGCGGCACGGGGAAGGAACTGGTGGCGCGCTCCATCCATTTTTCAGGGTCGCGGCGAAACAAGCCGTTTGTGCCGGTGGATTGTTCGGCGCTGGTGCCCACGCTGATCGAATCGGAACTGTTCGGCTACGTGAAGGGCGCTTTCACCGGGGCGCTGCACACTCGGCAGGGATTGATGGAGGTAGCCAACAGCGGAACGCTGTTTTTGGACGAGATCGGCGATCTGCCCATTGATTTGCAGGCCAAACTGCTCCGCGCGTTGCAGGAGAAGGAAATCAGGCCGGTGGGGTCCACCGATCGTGTGTCGTTGACGGTGCGGATCATTGCCGCGACAAATCGCGACCTGGATGCATCCGTGCGCCAGGGCGCCTTCCGGCAGGATTTATATTTCCGGCTGAACGTGGTGCAGATCAAGATGCCTCCCCTGCGCGAGCGCAAGGGAGACATTCCCTTGCTGGTGAATTCATTTCTCGAGAAGTTCGCCGGACCGGACGGGAAGCCCAGGACGGTCTCCGAAGAAGCCATGGCGCGCATGATGGGGTATGACTGGCCGGGAAACGTCCGCGAACTGGAGAACGCCATTGAGCGGGCCATGGCCCTCGGGTCCGGGCCCATCCTGCACGTGGGCGATTTGCCCTCGAATATGCAGTATGGAACCGGCGAGCGATTGCCGGTGAACGATGAACTGCTGCCACTGGATGAATTGGAACGGCGCGCCATCTTGCGCGCTCTGCGCGAGGCGGGCAACGACAAGCTGGCTGCGGCGCGGCTGCTGGGAATCGGAAAAACCACGCTATACCGCAAGCTGAAGCAGTACGAGGCCCATGCGCAGGGCAGCGAGGCGTAGGCCGGCCAAGCCGACATCTGAATTCCTGGGAAGCGTTTCGCGGACAATTCTGCAAGAACTCCACGCCACAATATTCCTAGACGGGAAGCCAGCGTATCGAACTGGGAAGATAACGCTGCTGAAATTGATGGAATGGTCTGTAAGTCACACAAAACAGATGGATTAAAGGATTCGTGCGCGTGGTCAGCGTAATGCAATGCACTACGGTCATGCGCATGGATTTGCATAGCAGCCGGAAAGCGGCGTGGCTCCCAATTCTCCGCCGACTGCTTGAATACGGATGCGCCGTTGCCGCGGGACTCCTGTGCAGCTACTGGATCATTGGAGCACGCTGGTGAGCACGGTGCGAAATCGCCTGCACGGACTGGTGCGCCCGGCAATCAGTCGGTTGCGCCGGGCCGCAGATTCGGTACTGGAAAGCGATGCTTCGGATTGGGCGGAAAAAAGGGAGCTGCTCGTGGGAGCCAACTTTGGCGCGGTGTTCGAATCCAGCGCCGAAGCCTTACTGCTTGTTGACGAAGCGGGATACATTCGCCGGGCCAACCAGTGCGCTCGCGATCTCCTGCATTCAGGGAAACACAGTCCGGGCCAAGTGAAACTCGCCGAGATTTTGTCACCTCCATCCGCGAACGAATTGAGGCAGTTTCTCGCCCGAGTTCCCAGAGCGTTGCCAGGCGGAACGCGGCCGGCGGCACAGGAAGCGGCGGTGCTTGAGGGCTGCTTGGTGACTGGACTCCCAGTGCGCCTGACGCGCCGTGCCCTGTTGCCCGCATCGGGCGAGTGGCTGCTGTGCGCCATAGATGGAGCGCCGGAGCCGCGGGGCGGCCGGCAGATTCAATCAAAGCTGCTGCAGACGGAGAAAATGGCGGCGCTGGGACAGTTGGTGTCGGGGATTGCGCACGAGCTGAACAATCCGCTGACGGCCATAATGGGTTACGCGCAGTTGCTGCTGGGCCACGGTTTGCAAGCGGCGCAGCTTTCAGAAGCCAGCAAAGTATTTCAGCAGGCGGAACGCGCGCGGAGGATCGTAAAGAACCTGCTGTATTTCGCGCGCGAGAACAAGCCGGAGCGGACACGCGTGGACCTGAATGAGATCGTCGAGCGCACCCTGGCGCTGCGCAGCTACGAATTGAAAGTGGAAAATATCGTGGTCGAGTGCGAGCTGTCGCGCGATTTACCGGAAACTGTTGGCGATCCATATCAACTCCAGCAGGTAGCGCTGAATCTCCTGGTAAACGCGGAACAGGCGCTGCTGCTGGGCCGCGGCCGCGGGCAGGTGTGGATTCGCACGCACCGCCTGGAGCGCGAGAAGATCGCGCTGGAAGTCTCCGACGACGGGCCAGGCATTCCGCTGGATATCGCTTCACGGATATTCGATCCATTTTTCACCACCAAGCCTTCGGGCATCGGCACGGGGCTGGGACTTTCGATTGTGTACGGAATCGTGCAACAGCACGGAGGCGAGGTGACCTTCGAGAGCCGGCCCGGAGCGGGGACAAAATTCCTGGTCGAGCTGCCGGTGGTCTCGCTGCCCGCGGAGGAGCAACGCACGGCGATGACTGCGCCGGCGTGGGATACGCAGGCCAGCGCCAGCGGCCGCATCCTGGTAGTGGAAGACGAAGCGACCGTAGCGCAATTGATTGTGGACGTGCTCCGCGAGGAAGGCCACCAGGTGGAAGCGGTGCTGGACAGCCAGGAAGGGTTGACGCGGATTTCGCGCACGAAGTACGACTTGGTGATTTGCGACCTGCGCATGCCAAGGCTGGATGGGCCGGCGTTCTTCGAAGCATTGGTCGCAGCCGGCAGCCCGATGCAGAACCAAATCATGTTCATCACCGGCGACACGCTGGCGCCGCGCACGCTGGAATTCCTGGAGCCCCATGGATTGCCATACCTGGCCAAGCCGTTCCTGGTAGAGGAACTGAAACTGGCGGTGCACCGGATGCTGGAAAAAATACGCAAGCCGGAACCCGCGGCTGAACTGGCGAAGGAACAGATGGCGGGGCCGGCATCATGACCGCGATGCTCACAGGGACCAAGAGCGCGCCGGTGACGTCGCAGCTCCGCGCGCTGCTGGGAGTGGCGGACGCGGGATTGGCTGGCAAGCTGGAGCGCGAGCTGGAGCGAATTTCGAGCAGCGGACAAATTGTGGTGGTCACGCGACTCGCGCAACTTCGCGAGCAGCTGGGAGAGACCAACCCTCGCGTGATCCTGCTGGATGAGAATGTGCTGGAAGGCGCGCCGTTGGTGGAATTGCTGCGGCAGATGACGGAGACGGCGCCCGTGATTTTGTTGGGAAACGCCGAATGGCGCGAAGATTTTTCGCACATGGTGGCGGAAGGCGATGTGGACTTTGTTGCGCGCACGGGCGACTTCGTCCCGCTGGTTGCCGGCCTGGTGGAAAGGCGGCTGCGCTGGGCGGAGCGGTCGGAGACGGCGCTGGGCCCGCCCTGGGCGGGATTGTCCGCCGATAGCGCGGCGATTCTGCGGCATGAAATCAACAATCCTTTGACGGGCATTCTGGGCAACGCAGAATTGTTGCTCAGCCATCGCGACCGATTGCCGGCGGCCGACACGCAGCGGCTGCAAACCGTGGTGTCGCTGGCGGTGCGGCTGCGTGAAACCATTCGCCGGCTGAGCAACGCCTGGGAAACGCAACCGGCCCCTCTGAAATCCGTTTAGCTTCAAGCTCACCCTGCGGCAGCTTCCTCCGCGATTTTCTTTGAGCAGGACAGTCGTGCGCGGAGACGAAGCCGGGGCCGCGGAATTCTCTCTGCGGAGGATGATCATTTCTTTTCTTCGACAGGCACCGCGGCTGCGGCGGCGCGGGCCTTGGCGAGCAAGTCATCGAGGTACGCGCGGGAAAGATATTTTCCGCTGAGAACGACAGCGGAAATTTTCTGCGTGTTGGAGATGTCGCTGAGCGGATCGGCGTCTAGCAGGACCAGATCGGCGCGCTTACCAGCAGCGACAGATCCTAGATCATTGCGGCCGAAGAATTCCGCGGGACTGTTCGTGGCCGCGGCGAGCGCTTCACGCGGAGTGAGGCCGGCGGCGACGAGTTGCTGAAGTTCCTGGTGGAGGCTCGCGCCGACAAAAACGTAGCTGTCGAGCGAGTCGCTGCCGGCCAGCAGCTGGACGCCGGCGCGGTGCATCTCGCCGGTCAATTTGCTGTCATTTTCGAACTGACGGAGCCACCAGGCGGCGGTATCGCGATCGTGCTGCGTGGGATTCCGCGCCGGGGCCAAATCCTTGCGAAGCGATGCGGGGAGATAGGCTAGCAGAGAATCCGTGGCGGAATCTTCCAGGTGATGAGCGTTGGCGCGAATGGCGAACAGCGTGGGAGTGACCCAGGTGCCATTTTTGCGGAAGATCTGCCAGAGCGCGGCGGCTTTCTCCGTTGAGAATGTGCGATTGGCTTCGTCGCGGATATCGCCGATGGCTTG